>OHZB01000538.1_pt1 | contig 10917 bp, 6 predicted proteins | sample 1580351 | NCBI WGS metagenome assembly OHZB01 (sample SAMEA3882512, study PRJEB24775) | human gut metagenome | biome: human-associated habitat; feature: intestine environment; material: feces | place: Netherlands | collected 2009/2010 | reverse complement strand
CAGTTTATCACCGCTGACACTTCCTTTACCCGTTCCGTTCCACGGTGTCGGCTCGCCGATGTAGTCAAATCCGGTCCAGATAAACTCACCGGATACAAAGTCATCTTTGATCGTGTACCACCAGGACTCACGTGCTGTGTTGCCCCAGGATACGGCGTTGGTATCGTATGCGGTACACTGATAGTCACCTGTCTTGTTGTACTGAGACAGTGTATTGTAGATACCACGGCTGTTGCTTGGAGAAGCTGACTCTGTAGCAATGATCTTCCAGTCCGGATGTGTCTTATGGATACCTGCCATAGATCCCATAGAATAGTTGGCTCCTGCAAGTCCCTCACCGTTCTTCGCCAGAACAGTAGATACTTTGTTACGGAACTCCTGTGTATTGGCATTCTGAAGACCATTTGGATTGTTATCACCAACTGTGATCGGTCTTGTCTTATCGATTGCTTCGATGTAGCTCTTCATGTTCTTTGCGTACTGCTCGTACTGGCTGGAATCGGTAACACCGAAGTTCAGCTCATTTCCGATATCCCAGATGATAACGGACGGATCGTTTTTATCACGTTCAATATTGGATTCCAGAATAAATTTGTACCAGGTATCGCCTGTCGTTGCACCAAGCAGCTTGTTGTCTGCACTGATGGTCTGGTTGAAGTGTGTGCTGAAGTCCTGGCTGTTGCCGTTTTTCGGGAATGCCCATCCGTCAAACGTCTCATCCATAACCATCATACCCAGCTCGTTGCATGCTTCAAGCAGTACAGAAGACGGTGTGTTGTGAGAGGTACGGATCGCATTACATCCCATTTCTTTGAGCTTTTTAACCTGACGGTATACTGCATCACGTTCTGATGCGGCTCCGAGTGCACCCTGGTCATGGTGCATACATACACCTTTGAGTTTTACATTTTTGCCGTTCAGGCTGAAACCGGTATTTGCATCAAAATTGATGTAACGGAAACCGTAGGTTGTCTTGTAAGTGTCTTTTACTTTTCCGTCTACCAGAACTTCGGTCTGTACATAGTACAGGTTCGGATTTTCTGTGCTCCACAGTGCCGGTTTGTTTACTTTCAGGGTCTGTTCTTTTTCTGCTGTGCTGTTTGCTGCCAGTGTCACATCTGTGGTCACTGCCTTGGAAACTGCTTTGCCCTCTGCATCCAGGACTGTTGTGCGGATCTGGGCTGCTGCCTGTGCACTGCTGTCATTCTGGACATCGGTCTGTACTTTAACGGTAACATCGCCGTCTTTTTCTGTCGCCAGATTTGGTGTAGTCACGTATGTGCCGTTTCTGGAAACATGAACGGCATCGGTAACGATCAGCTCTACGTCACGGTAGATACCGGATCCTGAATACCAGCGGCTGGACGGAGTCTGATGTACCACTTTTACGCTGATCACGTTCTCTGTGGTGCCGTCGCAGGTCAGGTATTTTGAAATATCAAATGCGAAATCATTATATCCATAATGGTTTTCGCCTACTTTTGTGCCATTTACATATACATATGTATGATTATAAGAGCCGTCAAAGTTCAGGACAACACTCTTGCCTGCGTAATCACTCGGCAGGGTAAAGCTCTTGCGGTACCATCCTGTACCACCCGGCATGAATCCGGACTCTGCTTCGTTGGAGTTGGACGGCTTCTGTGCGATACTGAAGTCGTGCGGAAGATTTAAGTCTCCCCATTCATCTGCCTTGGAATCATCGTAATCCTTTGCTTCTGCACCGGTCACATCTCCAAAGTGGAACTTCCAGCCTTTGTTGAAATTGATTTCTCTGCTTTCAGATGTCTCTACGCCGGCTTCTGCCAGAGCAGACTGTACCATAGCATCGTCAACCGGTGATGCCATAACCGGAACGCTGATGCCGGACATAACCATAGCGGTTGCCATCAGTACAGAAAACAACTGTTTGCTGCTTTTTCTTCTCATGCTTTTCCTCCTTAACTGACTAAAAGTGGGGATATTCCCCTCCGAAATCTCCCCAAGTTGTTCAGTAATACGATTTTTCGATTCGCATCACTGAAAATATTCAGTATTATCATACAATAAAACTCACACTACGTCAAGGTTTTCGAGGCGAACTTACCATAATATTCCGTACGTTTCAAAATATTCAGTAAACAAATAATGCAAAATGGATATAGCTTCTTTTTAAGAGAAAATTGAGGGAATTGTAGATTATTATCAAGAAATATGCAAAGTATAGATAAGCAAAATAGACAGGACGTCATAACATCAGAAAGTAAATCCTTACACCTTGCGGTAATTTTGAAAGCCTGAGAAATGTATATGCTGGACAGAAAAAAGGCAGCTGCACAGTGACGGTAGCAAGGTTCCGTCGTGAGGTTTGTGTCTAGTTTCCGCCGCCGAGCGGTGTCTGAGCAGCGAAGCTGCGAGTTCCAGCGAACGGCGGATCATAGACGGCACAAACCGAACAGGAAACGATGCGTGTCACGTGCTCTGCCTTTTTACGTCCAGCATGATAATTATTCTGTTGCAGCTGCACTCTCTGTCTCACTTGCAGCCTCGGTTGCCTCTGTGCTTCCGGCATCTTCGGTACTTTCTGTACTTTCCGTTCCGGTCTCGCTCTGAGCCTCGGTTGCCATCTGGTAAATATCATGGAAGGTGATCTCTTTTAACAGAGCATCATCCTGTGTGTAGTCTGCTGCACTTTCCCATGCATCGTAGACTTCGCTGAATTTGCTGCTCTTTCTTTCGTTGATGATCCGTTCTTTTTTGCTTGCAGTTGCATCCGGATCATAGGTTGCTTTCATCTGGATGACATAATATCCTGCATCTGTGGTGATCACTTCATCTGCCACTTCGCCGTCTTTCAGTTTATCTGCCGCATTGCGGATCGCTTCATCCAGGGTGTAACTTTCATCATTATCACCATAAGAGGTTCTGCTCACGGTCTTGGTGTCATCGACATCTTTGACTGCATCTTCCATGCTCTTGCCGCCTGCTGCTGCATCACGTACTTTCTGTGCATTTGCAAGCAAAGCTGCTTTCTCATCATCCGTCAGTACCACTTTATTGCCATCCGAATCGGTCGTATCTGCAGTGCTAAATACCACGTAATTGATTGTTTTCTGGGCTGCTTCGTCATCAGTTACGTTGGTATCAACATCTGCAACGATCGCATTTGACATTTTATTGCGGATCGTGTACAGTTCCAGAACACGTGCCACACGTTCTTTTGTCGCACCCATGGATTTCAGGGTTGCCTGGTCGTTGTCATCCATAAACTGCTGTGCAGCTTCATCGATCTTCTTTTTGTCATCGTCTGTCAGGCTCACATTATACTCGTCCTGATGCTGTTCGAGGATCAGCATCTGTTTGAGGGTATCCATCATCGTGCTCTTTGTGGAATCGCCGTACTGTGACCACAGATTATCTCCAAGATAAGCTCCGTAAAATGCCTGCATCTGTGCCTGGCTATAACGAAGCATGATATTTGCCACTGCATATTCTGTTTTCTGTCCGTCCAATGTAATGATCGCCTTACCTGAATTTCCACTGCATCCGGTCAGCATCCCTGCTGTCAGCGTAAAGCACAGTCCTGCGACTGCCAGTCTGTTTTTCATTGTTTTTTTCACTGTCTTTTCCTCCTGATCAACTGGTGCCATTCATTCAAGAATACCTCCGGCATCCGACCACAAAAAATCCTCTTTCAGGCACCATACTGTCTGCTATTATATCCTTTTTCACCCGGTACGTCAATTGCCATCCGATATTCTAAAACATTCCTGACATTTTTATTTCAAGGAGCTTATCATACATCACATGCCAGATTTTTTATCATCTTTTCCGTCAGGCTGCGTACCAGTGTCAGCACATCCTCATTATCTTTTCCGTTTTTACGCGGCTTCATATAAATAAAGTAAGGATTGGTATCTATGACAAATTTCATTTTCCCTTTGCTCTCTTTTACCAGAAGCTCGATCCCTGCCGGATCTGCCTTTGCCCGCTCAAACATGGTAAAGCGGATCTGGTCGCCTTTCTGTGCGATCTCGGTCAGCCATGCCCGGTGTGCCATCGCTTTTAAATTTGCCACAGCAAGCAGGTTCTGCACCGCTTTTGGCGGCTCTCCGAAACGATCCATCAGTTCTTCGAGCATATCATCGTATTCTTCTTCGCTCTCGATTGTGGCGATGCGTTTATAGACATCCAGCTTCTGGAATTCATTCTTAATATAACGTTCCGGGATAAAAGCATCAATATCCAGGCGGTTCAGGATTTCAAAGATTTTCTCATAAATTGCTTTATCTTCGTGAATCTCAGGAAGCTTGTAACGACAGGAACCTAAAAATGCAGATGGTGTTCTCTTGAGTAATTCGATATCCAGTTCTGAATGAATCTGTGTTGACAGATCAATATACTGTTCATCCAACAGTCCCTGAATGCCGTGAAGCATTCCGTATACTTTGTCAAATCCTCGTTCAATGGCATTCTTATAAACTCCGGCAAGACTGGAATTGATTACTGCAGTAGGTCCTCCTGATTGTCCAACAATGATATTTCTTTTTTTCGCCATAGCAATGACCTCCTTGTTTTCACGTTTTGTTCATTATGTCTTAGAGTGTGTCTGAAAAATGCTTTACGCAAGATGTGTGTCACAATTTTTCAGACACGCTCTGGTCCCGCAGGACTCGTTGAGGTAAATTGTAACAAATATTTTTTTATTCGTCAATCATTTATTGTGGTTTTTACACATATGATTTCTGTATTTCGTCACTATATCAGTGTATTTTTCAATTTACCACGACATTTCAGATCTATTTTTGTATATTTATAACTATAATTAATCCGGCCCATGTGTTATACTTATAGACAGATTGATTCCGGCATCAACTTATAGCAATCAAAACCTTTTTAAAAATTGCCGGACATCAATGTCCGTGACTATTCGGTACCTTCGCAGTTACGAACCAAAATACATTTCAAATCACCTTCGGTGATTTGCAGAATACTGCCAGCTGAACAGTTACACAATATTTATCGATCAAGGAGGATTCATTTATGATCCATACAATTGAAAACGACTATCTTAGAGTATCTGTAGACGATCATGGTGCTGAGCTTTGCAGCATTTTTGATAAAGTACATAACAGAGAAGTGATCTGGCAGGCAGATCCGGCTTACTGGAAACGCCACGCACCGGTTCTTTTCCCTAATGTGGGACGTCATTTTGAGGATCACTATCGTATTAATGGAGTCGAATATCCCTCCAGTCAGCATGGGTTTGCCAGGGACAGCGAATTTACCTGCGTGGATATGACTGCTGATTCCATCACCCATAGGCTGAAATCTTCTGATGCCACAAGAGAAAATTATCCATATGATTTTGAGCTGAAGATCAAGCATGTTCTGGAAAAGAACCAGGTCAGTGTATGCTGGGAAGTGATCAGCCTTAATGATGAAACCATGTATTTTACAATTGGCGGCCATCCTGCATTCAATGTACCTGCCGGAGGAATTGGCTCCCAGGAGCAATATCATCTTACTTTCGACGGCCGGGATTCCCTCTCCTATCTGCTGATCGACATGTCATCAGGCACCGCGGTCGCAGATAAAGCTTATACACTGGAGCTTGAGAATGGTTCCTGCCTTATTGATGCTCACATGTTTGACAAAGATGCCCTTATTTTTGATGACCAGATTGAAAAGGCCGGCATCGCTTTCCCTGACGGAACTCCTTATGTGGAACTGATCTGTCATGGATTTCCAAGCTTTGGCATCTGGTCCGTCCCGGGTTCTCCTTTTGTATGTCTGGAACCATGGATGGGACGCTGTGATGATTTTGGATTTAAGGGCGAGCTTCCGGAAAAGAAATATATCAACACTCTGGACAAGGATGAAATTTTTACTGCATCATATGAAATAAAAATTTATTAATTTTCTCCATTTATCCTGAAAGCTGTGCTATAATGTCACAGTATATGAAAGTCATCCTGTCCGGTATCCACGAATTTACCCATGCAGACATGACTGATTCATGGCAGCCACTCAGGACTTTCATAGAAAAACACAGGAGGAAATTTCCATGACTAGAGAAGAATTTCAGAAGCTGACACAGGATGTTGTACTGCTCGACGGTGCTACCGGTTCCAATCTTATGGCCGCCGGAATGCCAAGAGGAATCTGTACAGAAGCATGGATCATGGAGCACAAAGAAGTTCTGCAGAAGCTGCAGAAGGCTTATGTTGAAGCAGGAAGCCAGATCGTATACGCACCTACTTTCGGCGGAAACCGTTACAGTCTCGGACTTCACGGACTGCAGGATAAGCTTGCGGAAATGAACCATGCACTTGTAAATATTTCCAGAGAGGCAGTAGGACATAAGGTCTATGTTGCCGGTGATATTACCACAACAGGCAAGATGATGGAGCCTGCCGGTGATCTCACCTATGAGATGGCATATGAAACATACTGTGAACAGATTAAGGTTCTTGAGGATGCAGGTGTTGATCTGATCGCTGCGGAAACCATGATCAATATCGAGGAAACACTTGCTGCACTGGATGCTGCTGCATCCGTAAGTTCTCTTCCTGTAATGTGTACAATGACCGTAGAAGCTGACGGAAGCATTTTCAGCGGAGGAAATGCTGTGGAGGCTGCGATCGCCCTTGAGGGTGCAGGTGCTGTGGCAGTTGGGATCAACTGTTCTGTAGGACCTGACCAGCTGGTATCCGTTGTCCGCAATATCAAAGAGAACGTATCCATTCCTGTCATCGCCAAACCTAATGCCGGTATGCCGACGATTGATGATCAGGGAAATGCCATTTACAGTATGGACGCCAAAAGCTTTGCTGAACATATGAAGGTTCTGATTGAAAATGGTGCGTCTGTTGTCGGAGGATGCTGTGGTACTACTCCGGAATTCATCCGCGAGATAAGCAGAAGCCTCGGAAGATAGATTTTGTATCTTCGACAGCCATAGTCAGACGAATAACGAATATTCGCAGCCAAAGCAGGGAACTTTCCTGATTCGGTTAAAGAGGGATATGACTCAAAAAAGCACATAACTTAGGATAGAATCTGTCTCAATCCGAGATATTCTCATCCTCTGTTATGTGCTTTTTGGTAATTGTCCGGCTTTCCTCTGTCCTGATCCTGCGAAAATACCATGGCAATTCTATAAACAGTTGCGCTTTTTATTATCTGCTTTTCATCTACTTCACTTTGATTGCCTTCTTCGGGCACATCTCCTGGCAGCAGAAACAGCGGATACACTTTCTGTAATCATATACCGGCGGCTTTCCTTTGCCTTTTCTGAAATCCACAGCTTTCCCCGGAACCGGACAGCTCTGCACACAGATCCCGCAGCGGACACATTTATCAGCTTCTATATATGGTTTTTTCTGAAAAATGTTTAACGCTCCCGCCATTCTTGTCCAGATATTCTTTCGCACTTCTGTGCGGTCTACATTAAAAGCCGGATTTCCGTATTTTTTCACTGCCTCTGCCATGGAAATCTCCCCGTCTGGTGTCAGAAGGGTAATCTCCTCTTCTTTCCATGTACCAAGTCCCATTTTCTCACCATGATAGTTCGTCGGAACCATCTCCGGTTTCAGATAAACCAGACGGCTGAATACACTGTCCAGTGCAACCGGATCGGTGGACATCAGCAGTACATTCATAGGAACCGGATCTCCCGAACCCGGTCCGTTGCCCTCCATGGCCACAATCCCATCCATCACATACAGCTTCGGTGCCACACATTTATTCAGATCAATAAGCATTCTGGCAAAGCTGTCTGCACTCGGGTACTGCGTGTGCCCCTTCGCTTTATGGAATCCATATATAAACCCATAGCTGTTCTTAACCGCACCGGTGATACGTTCTAATGCATGTGTTTTCATCTTGCTCAGGGAAATCACACAGTCCTGCTCCAACAGTTCTTTTGGCAGGATAAATTCCTTTGCCTGGACTCCCTGCGGATAAGCAGTTTTCACGCCCTCAGAATAATCAACAGCCGGAATATGATATTTCTCCAGATAAGTATCCATTCCTGTTCCGCGGATCACTGCCTGAGTGGTTCCATGACCGCAGGAATCTGCAAGCACAATATTCTCATACCCACTTTCACGCAGGATTCCCGCAAAGGCTCCTACTACAACCGGATGTGTGATCACTGCTTTCTCTACCTCTGCTTTTTTCAGCAGATTCGGCTTCAGCAGGATCTTCGAATCCTTTGGAATCAGAGTCTCCACTCCACCCAGAAAATCCAGCCCCTGTTTCAGCAGCATATAGATTTTTTCTTCATCATATTCCCGGCAGGGAAGTAATACCACTTTACTTTTCACCAAATTCACGCACCTTTATCATCTCCGGACAGATCCACCTGTCTCAGTGCTTTTCTTACCGGCAAAATACATGCCGGCACTACAGAGAGACAGTCCACACCCATCCTCAGAAATTCTTCTGTCAGGGCAGTATCTGCAGCAAGTTCCCCACAGATACAGACACGTCTGTTTTCTGCATGTCCCGCTTCGATCACCATTTGAATCATACGCAGCACTGCCGGGTGATGGTCATTATATTTCTTGCGCAGAAGCGGATTCTGTCTGTCCATCGCCAGTGTATACTGACTCAGGTCATTGGTTCCAAGACTCAGGAAATCCACTCTTCTGGCAAGCTCCCGGCTGATCATGACTGCTGCCGGAGTCTCGATCATGATTCCTGTCTTAATATGTTTATACGGAATTCCTTTTTCATCCAGCCCGATCTTTACTTCCCGGATAATTTCTTCGATCTCATCCATTTCCTCTTCTGAGCTGATCATCGGATACATCAGCGCCAGGTTTCCATATGCACTCGCCCTGAAAATTGCCCGAAGCTGTGCCTTGAACATTCTTTTTCTGTCAAGGCAGAGACGGATTCCTCTGTTCCCCATGATCGGATTTGTCTCGTCCGGGATATTCAGATATTCTGCCTGCTTGTCTGCTCCAAGATCTGCCGTACGGATCACGGTGAGCTTTTCTCCCATGGTCTCCGCAATCTTTTTGTATGCAAGAAACAGCTCATTTTCACGAGGATAATTTTCTCTTCCAAGATACTGGAATTCACTGCGCAGAAGACCAATCCCGGCAGCTCCGTAATACAGCACACTGTTCAGGTCGTCCATATTTCCGATATTGGCATAGATTTCAATTTTTCTGCCATCTTTTGTGATATCCGGTTCTTTCCTTAATTTCAGAAGTTCTTCCCTTTCTTCTTTATCAGCCTGCCTGCGGATCTCATATTCTTTTTTTACCTCTTCATCCGGATCAATATACAAAGTTCCGGTATATCCGTCCACAATAGCCTGCCGTCCGTCCCACTCCGAATCTGTGTCAATTTCCAGCAGAGCCGGTATATTCATTGTTTTTACCATAATGGCAGCATGAGACATGTCGGAACCATGATGGGTAACAATAGCCATCAGTTTATCCTTATCCATCTCCATCAGTTCTGTTGGCGTGATACTCTCCGTCACAACGATCACAGGCTCATCCCCAAGATCTATCCTGGGAGAGATACCTCCCAGTTCACCGATCAGGCGGTCGGAAATCTCCCGCATATTATCCAACCGTTCTTTAATCGCAGGCTCTTCCAGAGTTCTGAAAGTCTTAAGCATCTCATCCCTTGTAGTCATTACCGCATAGGCAGAATTTACTTTTTCACTCTGTATGACACTCTCAATGGCACGTTGAAAGCTTTTTCCCTCCAGCAGATTCTTCTGTCTGAGAAAAATCTCTGCCTGGGTTCCCTGAATTATGCAGTTTTTTTCATATAAATCCTCCAGCTGTTCCATGACTCTGGTGCGCGCCTGCCGGAAAATATTCAGCTCTGTTTTCACATCTGTGATTTCGTACTGGCGCATCTGATATTCGCTTTTATGATAATACAGTATCTTACCGATGGCAATTCCGGAAAAGGCACCGGTTCCCTTGTAAACATCCATATTAACTCCTTAGTTGATTAACCCCTTAGTCGCAGGCAGCCTTAAATTCAGTCCAGTTCTTCTGATACTGTGCGTCTGCGTCCTGGCTTACATTCTGGACGATCTCGCCCTTTGTAACGTCATCCGGAACTACCAGATCCGGATTTACCAGCTCATCTGCTGCTTTATTTGTGCTGTAATAGCCGATATAGTCTGTGCATTTCGCTGCAACCTCCGGCTGCATGATGTAATCCATGAAAGAATATGCCGCATCTTTATCCGGCGCTTCACTTGGAATAAACATACCCATAATACCAAATCCAAGTCCTTCTTCCGGATATACCACCTTCAGATCAGGATTCTCAGCCAGAGCAGCTGTTACCTGAGAGGTATAAAGAAATGCAACACTTGCTTCTCCGTTGAGAAGTGCATTCTGTGTATTGTCATCCTGGATCAGACGTACATTCGGAGCAAGTTCCAGAAGCTTTTCTCCTGTCTTCTTGATCACGTCAACGTCCTCTTCATTCATGCTCTCGCCCATGGAAAGCTGAGTGATACCATTGATCACACGATAGTTTGCAGTCAGTGCAATGCTGTCCTCAAGAGACGGATCCCAGAGGTCTTTATATCCTTTGATATCAATATCCACCTGTTCCGGATCATAAACGATCAGCGGGATGCCTGCTCCGTAAGGAACTGTATATTCGTCATCCGGATCATAGAACTGTCCCTGATATAATGGGTTGATATTTCCGATATTCTCCAGAGAATCCTTGTCAAGCTTCTCTGCAAGTCCTTCCTGGATCGCAGTTTCCAGAATATAATCATCTGCGATTACAATATCATAGTCGCCGCCCTTTGCCATGGAAAGCTTCTCAAGCATGGTCTCATCGGTATCAAAGTTGGAATATACCACCTTGGTCCCTGTTTCTTTTTCAAAATCATCCAGCACTTCCTGCGGAACCATTCCGTCCCATGTGTAAAGTACC
>OHZB01000531.1_pt1 | contig 11029 bp, 9 predicted proteins | sample 1580351 | NCBI WGS metagenome assembly OHZB01 (sample SAMEA3882512, study PRJEB24775) | human gut metagenome | biome: human-associated habitat; feature: intestine environment; material: feces | place: Netherlands | collected 2009/2010 | reverse complement strand
CTCCGTGGCAACCATCTTTGCATGGAGCGGTGCCCTGAGAAAACGTGGAGAACTGGATGGCAACAAAGAACTGATGGATTTTGCAGATCGTCTGGAAGAAGCGACCATCCGCACCATCGAAGAAGGAAAGATGACAAAAGACCTGGCTCTGATCACAACCATGGAAAATCCGACCGTATTAAACAGTGAAGGATTTATCAAAGCAATCGCTGAGAATCTGTAAGAGCAGGAAAAATAGAGAGAAACAAGGAGGAATTCCCATGGGAGCAGAAGAATTTCTGAACATAGAAGAAGAACATAAACGAGAGTTTAGCGAACTGTTACAGTACTGTCTGGCATCCGGCCGGATCGATCAGAACCTGTATCAGGAATATGATGTAAAAAGAGGTTTGCGTGACTCCAGCGGAAAAGGTGTACTGACCGGTCTGACAGAGATCTCGGACGTTGTCGGTTATACGTATGAAGACGGAAGAAAGATCCCGGCAGACGGACAGTTATTTTTCCAGGGATATAACGTAGCGGATATGGTGGCGAGCCTGGAGAAAAGAAAAAAAGGCTTCGAGGAAGTCATCTATACACTGCTGTTCGGACGTATCCCGAACGCAAGACAGTCAGCGATGTTTAATGATCTGCTGTCGGATATGATGAATCTGAACAACCGTTTTATCCGTGATGTTGTCATGAAAGCATCCAACGAAAATATCATGAATGCCATGCAGCGATGTGTGCTGACTCTGTACACCTACGATGATAATCCGGATAACACCAGCGTGGAAAATGCCCTGCGCCAGTCCATGCAGCTGATTGCAAAAATGCCGCTGATCGCTGTATATTCTTATCATTCCTACCGGCATTTCCGTCAGGATGAAAACCTGTTGATCAAAAACCCGAAGAAAGAGTACAGCTTTTCCGAGAATATCCTGTATATGCTTCGTGAAGACGGTCAGTTTACCGAACTGGAAGCAAAAGTTCTGGACATTGCACTGGTTCTTCATGCAGAGCATGGTGGTGGTAACAACTCCACATTTACCAATCATGTGGTAACATCTTCCGGAACGGATACCTATTCTGCTGTAGCGGCATCTATCGGTTCCCTGAAAGGACCGAAACACGGTGGTGCTAATCTGAAAGTTCAGGACATGTTTGAAAATATCATGGAAAACTGCCCGGACTGGGAAAATGAAGAATCTCTGAGAGATTATCTGAATGATATTCTGGATAAGAAGGTCTTTGACCATGCAGGCCTGATCTATGGTATGGGACATGCGGTATATACACTGAGCGATCCGCGTGAAGTGATCCTGAAACGTTATGCAAAATTCCTGGCAGAAGAAAAAGGAAAGACCAGAGAATTTGCCCTGTATGAGAAAGTGGAAGAGATTGCAGGTGAACTGATCATGCACAAGAGAAAACTATTCAAATCGGTATGCGCAAATGTCGATTTTTACAGTGGATTCGTTTACACGATGCTTGGCATCCCGAGAGAGCTGTTCACCCCGATCTTTGCGATCTCCCGTATGGCAGGATGGTCCGCACACCGTCTGGAGGAACTGGTCAACGCCGGTAAGATCATCCGTCCGGCATATCGTTATGTGGGACACCACAGACCGTATCTGGAAGTGGAAGACCGCGAGGAACAGAACCCGTTCACCGAGGAATACCAGAGAAAATATAAGATTAAGAGCATTAAAAATGCATAAATAAAAGCAAAAATCCGTCTGACAGAGAAAATCTGTCGGGCGGATTTTGGTATATACGCGGGTAATGAGGCAAAGTCCGGGCTTGCACAAGACCTTGACGACTGCCACAATAGTGAACGGGGAGGGCAACGAGCCAGAAGGGGGGTGAATCAGATCAGTCCGTAATGAGCCATTGCTTTCATCAGTCCGTCATTTTCCACAGTATCTGTGACATACTCCGTATACGGATCGAGCACAGGGTCGTGATGCCCCAGAGCCACGGTGTGTTTACCATAAGTAAACATGGCAAGGTCATTACTGCTGTCACCGAAGACATAAGCATCATCCAGTCCCAGTCCGAAGTGTTTCAGGATAAAATCAATGGCAGTTCCTTTGGAATATCCTTTCGGCACAACTTCATAGATACCGCCCAGCCGGTCGATCAGATCCATATCTTTTGCCAGTGCAGGGAACAGGGTGTCGGTATCGGTCTGCTCATCGGTGTAGATGACGAATTTGTCAAAGTCGCAAAGTCCGCTCTCGATATAGTGTTCTTTGGTCAGTCCCAGTGTGGCGAGATAACGGCAGGTTCCCTCCAGCTTTGCAAACCGGGTAATATGGGAAGAACGGTAGCAGTCCTCTTTTCCCTCGAGAAGCAGTCCTGCATTTGCCGCTTTTACCTGCCGGATGATCTCCGCCTGACGATCCTTCGGGATCTGCGTGGAGGTGAGCACCTCATCGTTGTATACAATATAGCTTCCGCAGCCACACAGATAACCGCTGAACGGCAGCCGACAGATCATCGGCGGCAGACAGCAGATGGTCCGTCCGGTGTTGATAAATAAAAGATGCCCGAGATCATGGGCTTTTTGCAGGGCAGCAGAGGCAGACTCGGGGATCTTACCGGTGACTTCACTTAAGATGGTTCCGTCGATATCAAAAAATAATGCTTTCTTCATGTTGATTCTCCGTATAAATGTTTTCTGTAACTGTTTGGTAATCCGATTTTTATTACAAGCGCAGTTTATTATACTGCCTGAGAATCCAAAATGTAAAGAGATAAGATGAACAAAAGCAATGAGAAGAATGGTAGAGGAAAACGCATTTTGACAGTTAAAAAGAAAGTTGATGAGAAAAAATAGAATCTGGGGATTTCAGAGGGGGCAAAGTATGTTAAAATAGAACTATTCAGCGGGAAAATAGGAAGGAATCCGCAGAAAAATGATTAAAACAGGTGTAATTGTATGGTGAGTGGAAAGAGTGAAGCTATGAAGCAGTTACAAAAAGATAAATTTTCAGGAGGGAGAAAATGACAAAAAAACAGAGAACCCTGGAGATTATAGAGCGGTTGAAGAAAGAATATCCCGATGCGGCGTGCACCCTGGATTATGATCAGGCGTGGAAACTGCTGGTGAGCGTGCGGCTGGCAGCGCAGTGTACCGATGCCAGGGTGAATGTGGTCGTGGAGGGACTGTTTGAAAAATATCCCAGTGTGGAAGCACTGGCGGCAGCAGATGTGGAAGATATCGAGGCGATTGTCCGTCCCTGCGGACTGGGAAAAAGCAAGGCACGGGATATCAGTGCCTGCATGAAGATGCTGCGGGATGAATACGGGGGAAAAGTACCGGACGATTTCAAAACATTATTAAAACTGCCGGGTGTGGGAAGGAAAAGTGCCAATCTCATCATGGGAGATGTCTTTGGAAAACCGGCGATCGTGACCGATACCCACTGCATCCGGTTGACCAACAGGATGGGACTGGTAGACGGGATCAAAGATCCGAAAAAAGTGGAGATGGCACTGTGGGAGCTGGTTCCACCGGAAGAGGGAAGCGATTTCTGTCACCGTCTGGTGATGCATGGAAGAGAAATCTGCACGGCAAGAACCAAACCGTACTGTGATCGCTGCTGCCTGAACGATATCTGTAAAAAGGTGGGCGTGGAGTAGAAAATCTATATGCTAGCTAGTAGTTGTCATAGATTAATAAGGAAATTTTCAGTCGCATAGGAGACAGGAGGATGGAGGAATGAAAATCGGGATCATATCAGACACTCATGGAAAATTACATCCACCGGTTCTGGAGCTGACCGCTTCCTGCGATGTGGTCCTGCATGCCGGAGATGTGGATAACAGTCAGACACTGGATCAGCTCTGGATGCATCTGAAACCAAATGCCCCTTTTTATCTGGTACGTGGAAATAACGACCGGGGATGGGCGGAGCGCATCGCGAAAACACAACGGTTTTGTCAGGCTGGTGTTTCCTTTTTCATGGTGCATGACAGAAAAGATGTTTCCTGGGACCTGGACGGTGTACAGGTGGTTGTCTTCGGGCACAGTCATAAGTTTACCGTGGAAGAAATCGACGGAAGACTCTGGCTGAATCCGGGAAGCTGCGGCAGACCGCGGTTCGGCGCACCTTTGACATTGGCAGTGCTTACGATAGAAGACGGAGTGGAAAACCAGGAGTGGATGGTGGAAAAAATCACGATTTCCAACCGGTATGTGGAAAACAGGAGTATAGTATGGAAAAAAACACAACCAAAACAGAAGTAAGAGAAAAAATACAGGAACTTTTAAAAACACTGAAAGCGGAGCAGGAAAAAAAGCCGCTGCGTCTGGTGGAGCAGCTGGGATATCTGATGTATGTCCGCCTGTTTATCGAATCACAGAAGAGGGTCAGCCTGCAGGAGAGCTTTCCGTTTGCCGGATTCCCAATGGAATGGATACCGGGAGAGGAAGAAGTGGAGGATGGTCAGCGCAGCTGGCAGCTGCAGTATCAGGTACAGTACTGTTCTTCCATGGTGGAGCAGGGACATTTTATGGAAACTGCAAGACTGGAAGAAAACAGTCTGTGGATGAAAGAATTATGTAAACTTATTGACTGGACAGCTGACCACTGTGACTGGGAAGAAGGGATGCCACATCTGTTCGGCGCGCTGCTTGAAGAGATGCTCCGTCAGATGTATGCCTGGGGAACTACAGGACTGTTTCTGATGCCGGAGAACCTTACGGAAGCACTGATCCGGCTGGCAGATGGTCGTAATATCGAAAAAGTCTGGAATCCGGCGACAAGAACCGGCGGTTTTCTTGCAGCAGCCCACAGACAGTATCCACAGTGGCAGTTATACGGATGTGAAGAAGAGAAAAGTCAGTGGCAGATTGCCCGGATGCTGCAGTTTTATCATGGCGGCGGTATGGAGGAAATCCGTCGGGAAGATCCGCTGGAAGCCGACCGCATTGATAAAACCGGGGAGCGCACACCGGAAGGGGAAGTGCCGACCTACGAGGAATACGATCTGATCGTGACCAATCCACCGGTAGGGGAACTGCCGATCGAAGACCAGGACCGGTACTGGATCAGTACCAGAAAAGCACAGCTGCAATACATGCAGATGCTGATGAATCATGTGAAAAAGCAGGGCATGGTGATCGCGGTAGTCAACGAGGGAACCCTGTTTATGTACGATGCAGAGCAGAAAGTCCGCCAGTATCTGTTAAATGACTACCAGATCCAGGGAGTCATTTCCCTTCCGGCGGGAGCATTTTTACCCTATACAGGAAGTAAGGCTTCGGTTCTGATCTTTACAAGAGAAGAAGAGATTGACAAAGAGCAGCCGGTATGGTTCTATGAGATCCAGAATCTCGGATACAGCCTGGATCGTCGCCAGGAAAGTACCGGGGTGGATGACATTCCGGCAATGCTGACATCATGGGAGAACCGGAAAGAACTGGCAGATCAGTGGAAGCATCAGTTGAAGGAAGCTGCTGCGCACAACCAGTGGGAAAATCCGGTTCCGGCACATTGGGAAGAAAAATCCTGCTGGTTTGCAAGTCTGGATACGATTGCCAAAAATGACAATAATCTGTCTGCGGGAAGATACAAACCATGGAAAGAGCAGGAGACGGTTGTGACCGAATCCCCGGCACAGCTTTTGAAAGAACTGGCAGATCTGGAAACCGATACGATGAAGAAAGTACAGGAACTGATGGAGATGGCGGGGGACTATGAGTAAGAAGAAAAATATGTACAAACTGGAATCTCTCGCCCGGCTGATCTCTGGAAGAACGCCGGAGCGGGAGCAGAAGGAATACTATGCAGAGACCGGAACACCATGGGTCAAGATTGAAAATCTGGATCAGGGTTATATCCGGGAGACAGCGGAATACCTGTCCGAACAGGGAAAAGAAAAGGTTAATCTGGTACCGGAAAACAGTGTGTTATTTTCCATCGTCGGTACAGTCGGAAAAGTGGGAATCGCCGGCCGGGAACTTGCCACGAATCAGCAGATCGTATCCCTGATCTTTGATGAGACCCGGGTGCTGCCACTGTACGGATATTATGCACTCAGGTATCATGCGGAAGAGATCCGCAAACTGTCCAATCAGACCACGATGGCGCTGATCAGCAGAAAAACCCTGGGACAGTACAGAATCTATGTGCCGGACAGTCTGGAAAAACAGCAGGAGATTGTGGATAAGCTGCGGCGTTTTGAAGAGATCAAGCTGAAAAAAGAAGAGATGCGAAGCCGGATGGAACAGTATGAACAGGTATTATTTCAGAGAATCTTTGCCTCTCAGCTGCGATACGGAGAAAAGGCGAGACTTCGCAACTATCTGAAAGAACCGGTAGGAACCGGTATTCCGAAAAATGAAGAGCCAAACGGAGAATTCCCCTGTGTGCGTCTGGAGAATTTTCGGAAGACTTATCTGACAGGACTCCATGCAGGAGAAAAAGCGGAGGTAAATGCTGGTGCAGACTGGGCGATCGAAGAGAAATACCGTGTCTGCCCGGGAGATATCCTTCTTCGAAATGGAAAGCTGATTCTGGTAGATCGGGTGGAAGATCCACTGTATCTGGATCGTAGTGTGCTGCGTATTGTGCCGGATCAGGGGCAGATTCTGCCGGAAGCCTTGTATGCTTATCTGAGTCAGTCTTGTATGAGTGAAGTTCTCTACGGAGCCAGAAAAGAGGGCGATAATCGAAAACGTCCGATTCGTGCCGCCGAGGTGGAAAAGTTGATTCTGCCGCAGTTGTCCATGAAAAAACAGGAAGATTACAGCAGATGTCTGAAGAAAATCCGTGAGATCGAGAGAAATCTGGACCGGGAAATTGCACTGGCAGAGGCAGCATTTTCCGGTATGGGATGGCTGTTGCTGAGGAAAGAACCGGAGGAAGAGGCTAAGACAGATGCAATAAGCATTGAAGATGTGGAAATTGTTACGAAAGCGGAGACAGAAGAATCCACAGGGAAAGATCTGGAAACTATGGCAGATGCGAAAACTTCGGAAGGTGCAGCCGGTGAAGCGGAGCAGACAGAAGCCGGGTTACAGGAAGAAAAGTCGAAAGTGGTTTCGGGAAAAACAGGGAAGAGGATGCAAAGAAGGCCGGTGGAACTGTCCGAAGAACAGAAGCAGACGGCACATCTGATTCTTGGTGTGCTCTGCTGCTGGGCACCGAGAGATGAACGAACCGGTGCATACTGTAAGAAACGGCAGGAGATTTTCCGGATCGCGCAGCCCTATTTTCAGCCGGCAGCGGTTTCTTTTACCGATAAAAAGGGACAGCGGGAATACCTGCTTGAGAAGGATTTCCTGACCTATCGAAATGAGGAATTGAGCAAACGATACGCTACACCGATGTACTTTTTACAGGAACTTTTACAGGAAAGCGAAAACGATAATCCGCAGGACGCCCATCTGGCCTTCCAGGGAGAAGACGGGATCGCTACGGATGAACTTTGGGATTCAGCACAGATCCAGCAGATGGCAGTGTGTGGCTGGGAGATACTAATGGAGTATTCCGGACTGGGTGCATGCGGATGGCTGGTGCGTGGAGAGAATGGGAAGTAACTATGCAACAGACAGTCGGGGTACAAAACAGTTGCAACCGAGAAAAGGAGACAGAACATATGAAACCGAAGATTCGCATGGTCGGACTGGATCTGGACGGAACGGTATTTAATAACAATAAAGAGATTACCACGCATACCAGAAGTGTGCTGAAAGAGGCGATCCATCAGGGTTGCATCGTGCTTCCGGCCACCGGAAGACCGGAAATCGGACTTCCGGGTGCATTTTTGGAGATTCCCGGTGTGGAATACGCACTGACTTCCAACGGAGCCCGCATTATCCGTATTCCTTCCGGGGAGACAGTATATGAAGAACTGATTCCCTGGGAGGCCGCATTGCAGGTGATCGAAGTGATGAAACAGTGGGCAGGAGAATCATGCAACTGGGAAACATATTTTGCCGGTAATATTTATGTTGAGGAAGAAACGTATCATTTTGTGAAACATGAATCGATGAGTCCTGCGATGGAGCGGTACATCCGAAGTACCCGGACACGCCGGAAGTATCTGACAGAGAAGATCCGGGAGGAAAAGATCGGGATGGAAAAGTTGCATCTGATCTTTGCCGATACAAGAGAACGGGACTGCAGAGAGAAGGAACTGCAACAGATGTTTCCGAATCTGAGTATCTGCCATGCGACACCGTTTAATATTGAAATTATTTCCGGCAGGGCTGGAAAAGGGAACGCGCTGGTGGCACTGGGAAAGATCCTCGGTATCAAAAGGGAAGAAATCATGGCATGCGGCGATGCGCCAAACGACTGGAATATGCTTGAGATGGCCGGACTTCCGGTCGTGATGGCGAATGCAGATGAAGAGACGAAGAAAAAGGCAGCGTTTATCACAAAGTCGAATGAGGAAGACGGTGTTGCTTATGCTGTTGAGCAGTTTGTGCTAAAAAATGGATGACAGATTTGCCTGAATGGCAGAAAACAGATTGGCTGCGGTATCAGGTATGGCAACGGGAAGAAAAAGGAAAAGCGAAGGAAAATGAGAAGAAACAGCACATACGGAAAATGAAAGGAGTTTATGCATGACTTTGAAACAACAACTTGGAAAGCTGAAATGTAAGAACTTTCTCTTCCTCACGATTGCAGGTATGGTGAATGCCTTCGGAGTCACGATGTTTATTGCCCCGGTGGAGCTGTATGACAGCGGAATCTCCGGAACATCGATCCTGCTGTCACAGCTGACATCGGAATGGCTGTCACTGTCCTTCTTTTTGATGGTATTGAATATTCCTCTGTTTTTATACGGACTCAGAAAACAGGGTGTGATATTTACCATCTATGCGATTTACACGGTGGTGGTCTATTCTTTCGGGGCATGGCTGATCACAGATGTACTGCCGGTGGATGTAAGTATCGTATCGCCACTTGCCGGATCGGATCTGCTTCTCTGCGCTATTTTTGGCGGGCTGATCTCCGGTATCGGAAGTGGTATGGCGATTCGGTTTGGAGGAGCGATGGACGGCATCGAAGTTCTCGCCGTCATCTTTGCAAAACGGCTGGGAATCACGGTGGGTACGTTTGTGATGGCATATAATCTGGTACTGTATATTATCTGCGGATTTGTGATTCACAGCTGGATCCTTCCACTGTACTCGATCGTAACCTACGGGGCAGCGCTGAAGACAGTGGACTTTATTGTGGAAGGTCTGGATCGATCCAAAGCGGCTACAATCGTCACGGTGCATCCGGATGAGGTCTGCGCGGCACTCTCCGAAGCCTTTGAGTGTGGGATGACGATCACCGAGGCGAAGGGATATTATTCGGATTCCCCGAAGACAGTGGTGTATATCGTGGTAAACCGTTTTCAGGTTGGGAAGATGAAAGAACTGGTTCATGAAAATGATCGCTCCGCTTATATCTCGATTGCAGAAATTGCGGATGTGTACGGAGCAAATACGGATAAAGTCTGAAACGACAAAAATATCATTGAGGATTGTGATAGTACGAAGTACGGAACAATCCGGTATCAAAGGGGTCAAAATACCTTTTGACCCCAACATCATGACATTTACTATGAGAAAAAGGAAGAATACAGATGCACTTACCTGAGAAATTCCAGAAGGAGATGGAAATCCTTCTGGGGGATGAATATCAAGCATTTAAAGAAAGCTATGACAGACAGCCGGAAAACGGTCTGCGTCTGAACCGAAGAAAGGTGACGGGAGAGGAGTTCCTGACCCGTACACCTTTCTTGTTGAAAAAAATACCCTGGATCGACAACGGATATACGTACGGGACCGGTACACCGGCGAAAGATCCGTATTATTATGCGGGATTGTATTATCTGCAGGAACCGAGTGCAATGACACCTGCCAACCGTCTGTCGCCGGAACCGGGTGATTATGTGCTGGATCTGTGCGCGGCACCGGGAGGAAAAGCGACCGAGCTTGGTGCAAAACTGAACGGGGAAGGACTGCTTCTTGCTAATGATATCAGTAACAGCAGGGCAAAAGCGCTGTTGAAGAATCTGGAACTGATGGGAATTCCCAATATTTATGTAACCAGTGAAACATCGGAGAAACTGGCGAAGATACTGCCGGAGTTTTTTGATAAGATTCTGGTAGACGCACCGTGTTCCGGGGAAGGAATGTTTCGCAAGGAGCCGCGGATGATGGCAGACTGGGAACAGCAGGGACCGGAATATTATAGTAAGCTTCAGAGAGAGATTATTCTGGATGCGGCAGATATGCTGCGGCCGGGAGGAAAACTTCTCTATTCCACCTGTACGTTCAGTGAGTTGGAAAATGAGGGAACGATCCAGTATCTTCTGGAACAGCGGCCGGATATGAAACTGATCCCCTGTGCACCATATGAGGGATTTGCAAAGGGCCGCAGAGGTCTGGAAGCTTGTGTGAGGATCTTTCCGCATCGTATGAACGGGGAAGGCCATTTTCTGGCGTTGTTGGAAAAACAGGGTGAGCCGAGGAACCGAAAAAAAGCCACAGGAAAAAACTCAGTGATCCCCACAGAAGCAAAAGAATTCCTGGAGAACTGGGGCATGTATAAGAGGGAATGGCAGTATTATCTGCGGGACGAACGTCTGTATGCCCTTGGGAAAAAGGATGGTATGCCGGAAAATCTGCGATATCTTCGTACGGGGCTGTATCTTGGTGAGTGTAAGAAAAAACGGTTTGAGCCAAGCCAGGCCTTTGCCATGACCCTCAAAAAAGATGATTATGAGAAGATTGTTGATCTGCCACTAGAAGATGATCGTGTGAGCCGTTATCTGAAAGGGGAAACACTGGATGTTGATGATTTGGTAGAGACGAAAGCAAAAGGCTGGTATCTGGTCTGTGTAGACGGATTCCCGCTTGGATGGGGAAAGGTATCGAATGGTACGTTGAAGAACAAATATCTGCCGGGATGGAGGCTGTGTTAAGATGATGCGTCTGGATAAATATCTGGCAGAGATGGGTGTGGGTACCCGCCAGGAGGTAAAGAAGCAGATCCGTCAGGGGAAAGTTACCGTTAACGGGACGGTGGTAAAA
>OHZB01000529.1_pt1 | contig 11042 bp, 10 predicted proteins | sample 1580351 | NCBI WGS metagenome assembly OHZB01 (sample SAMEA3882512, study PRJEB24775) | human gut metagenome | biome: human-associated habitat; feature: intestine environment; material: feces | place: Netherlands | collected 2009/2010 | reverse complement strand
GCTATCTGGGCGGCGGCGACGCGCAGGCCGTCTGCCACGCGGCGGCCATCGCCATCAAGGCCATGCTTGGGCTGGTCTGCGACCCGATTGCCGGGCTTGTGGAGGTTCCCTGCGTAAAGCGCAACGCGGCGGGCGCCGTGATCGCCATGTCCAGCGCGGATATGGCGCTGGCGGGCATTCGCTCGGCTGTGCCGCCGGACGAGGTGATTCTGGCGATGCGCGAGGTCGGCGACAAGATGGATGTCTCCCTCAAGGAAACGGGCGTCGGCGGCGTGGCGGGCACGCCCTTCGGGCAGAAGATCGCCGAAAAGATGGGGATGGCGTAAACGCGCGACTTATCGCTTAGACGGAAAATCATCCGATCCAAGAGCTCCCTCCTTGAGGGCGTGGAGCTTGCCGCCCGCTGTGCGGGAGGCAGGCAAGCGGAATGCCGAAGGTCTGGCACGGCGCAGCCGTGACTGAAGGAGTCAGGCTGCCGCAGAAGGCCATATCGGTCTTCATGCGGCAGCCCTTTATGATGATGCGCATTTACCCGGCGAGGCGTTACGGCTCGATGATGTTAAAGGGGTTGGTTCCTGTAATCTGGAACTGGTTCATGTTCTCCATCATCCGCGTCAGCAGCTCGGCGCGGCCCTCGATTTGAACGGCCTTGGCGACGGTTTCCTGATTGTTGGTCAGAATCGCGAAGAGCGCGTTCTTCGGGCAGGTGACGGATACGTCCGCGCTGTCGGACAGCGTGTTCTTGTAGACCAGCAGCACGCCGTTCTTCACGCGGAGCATGTGCCGCTCGCCCACGTCGGGCAGCGTCACATTCACGGTGAAATCCTCGTCTGCCAGCGCCTGCTTATCCATGACGATGGCCATATAATCAAACAGCATCGGCGCGGACAACGCTTTGACCATTTCGCCGGTGTTCTTCGCGGCGGCCGTGAGATTCGCGTTGCCATGGCGCAGCTCCTGCGCGGCGGTCAGGTATTCGTTGCGCCACGGGCCGGATTCTGCCTGATACCCAAGCTGCTCCATCGCGTCGGCGCACAGCAGGCGCGCGTCGATGTTCGTCGGATCGGCAAACACGATGGCATTCGTGATCTCGGCGACCCACTGGTATTCACCCTTGGCAAAGTCCGCCTTCGCCATCTGCAGCACCTTGTCCACGTCGCCCAGATACTCCACCCACTTCTTCGCGCTGTCGCTGGGCGCGAGGGGATTCAGATGGACGGGGTTGCTGTCATACCAGCCCATGAATTTCTGATAGACCGCCTTGGCGTTGTGCGCCACCGTGCCGTAATACGGGCGGGTGTACCAGATCTTGTTCAGCGCCTCCGGCAGCTCGATCATATTGGAGATCTCGTCGCTGGTGTAGCCCTGATTGATATAGGTCAGGGTCTGATCGTTGATGTACTTATATACCGCCGCCGTGTTGACCATGTAATCGTTCACCACGTCGTTTCCCCAATGCGGCCAGTTGTGGGACTGGAAGGTAACCTCCACATCCTTCCCATAAAGGGAAATCGCCTCGGTGATATAGCTCGCCCATGCCGCGCCGTCGCGCACCTCCGCGCCGCGCAGCGTGTAGAGGTTGTGAAGCGTGCCGGTGCAGTTTTCTGCCATCCACAGCGCCTTATGCTGAGGGAGCCACGTGTTCATTTCGGCGGGCGCTTCCGTGCCGGGGGTGAGCTGGAATTCCAGCTCCACGCCGTCGATGGTCAGCCTTTCGCCGGATTCCCTGATCTCATAGCTGGGCGTCATAAAGGAGATCGTGCCGACGGATTGCCCCATGCCGATGCCCTGCGCCAGCTTGCCGGTCACGCCGGGTTTGAGCAAAATGCCGTACTGATAGTTGCTGCGGCGACCCATGCCCTTTCCGGCGTAGACATTCTCCTTCACGGCGTGCTCCGTAAAACCTGCGGGCGCGATGACGGGAATTTTGCCGCTGGCAAGCTGCTCCTCGATGGAAAGCGTCTCGTCCGCTTTATCCTCTTTCGCCATCACACCGGCGATGCCGCCGAAATGATCGACGTGGGAGTGAGAGATGACGACGGCCTTGACCGGGAAATGGCCGAGGTTCTTTTCGATGAGCTGCATGGCGGCTTGGCTGCATTCCACGCTCATCAGCGTATCAAAGACGATCCAGCCCGTGTCGCCCTTGACGACGGTGAGGTTGGCCATGTCGTAGCCGCGCACCTGATAGATGCCGTCGGCCACCTCGAAGAGCCCGTAGACGTGGTTATTTATCGTGTTCTCCCACAGGCTGGGGTTCACGCTGTCGGGCGCTTTCTCGTAATCATCCAGAAACTCGAAGGCATCCTGACTCCAAATCATCCTTCCATCTTCGTCCTTCAGCTCCAGCGTTTCCGGCGCGTCGATCAGGCCGCGCGTGGCGAACGCATATTCCTGCTTGTCGCTGAAATCCAGCTCGTCATAGACCGCGGCGTTTGCCTGCGCCGTGAACGCCGTGGCGGGTTTGACCTCGCGATTCAGGTCGAGCCCGCTGGTTTCCGCCATCGCGCAGGAAAAGAGCATCGGGGCGGCAAGGAGCATCGCTATCCAACGTTCCATCGAATTATTCCTCCTGAGGATCGATTATTCCTGAATGTGGATGACGGGAGTCTGCCACGCATCCAGCGCGTTCATATCCGGCAGATAGATGCGCATGAACAGATGGAATTCTCCGTCGGGAACGGGCAGCCAGTTGGAGGGATCCTCCGGCGCTTCCTTCGACAGGGTGATATCCAGCGTGCCGTCCTCGTTCAGCCGATAGGCGGAGCGATCATTGACGCAGTAGCGGTCGATGGGGTTGTCGATGAGAAAGTTTTCCTCGTTATAGGCGGTCACCGACCAGAAGCCGCCCTCCAGCGTCGGCGGAAGCGTTTCAAAGTGGATCGTGTAGGTCTTCTCGCCGGTCAGCGCCGCGCCGGCCGCGTCCGTATGCGTCTTGGGATAGATCGCCACATCGACCGTGTTCGCGCCCAGCCCGACCAGCGCCACCATGGCGCGGTAGGTATACGCTGTTCCGAAATCGCCGATGGGTCTGCCGAAGTAGATCCACTGGCCGAGATTTTGGGCGTATTTCGCGCTCTCGGCGGAAAGCGTGGCGCGCATACCCTTGAGCATCTGCGTCCAGCGCTCGGCGGCGTCCGCACCCAGAATGGATGCGTCGAAGGTCATGCCCGGCCCCACGTGGATGGCGGCGAGCTTTTCCAGCAGCGCCGCGTCGGCCTCGGCGGGCGGGTTCGCCTGCATCAGCGCGTTGGCCGTGTTGAAGAACTCCGCAGGCGGCATGGAGAGCACCTTGTTCACGGGAACAAAGTCGTTTTCCTTGGTATATGTGCCCGCCGGCGCGGCGTAGTCGCCGCCCGCCAGATACGCCGAGAGCGGAAGAAGCCGCATCTGATCCTGAATGGCGTATACGTTGGGCAGATCCTCGTTTCCGGAGAGCACGACGCGGGCAATCGACCACACCGTTTCGGTGGGCACGTCCACGCGGGTCACATTCTCGGGCAGCTCGCCCGCCCAGCTCGGGAGCGCGATGACGTATGCGCCCGCCTGATCCAGCACGGCGGCGGTGTTCGTCCATGCGTCCAAAAGCTGCACGTTGCAGAAACGATCCGTTTCCGGCAGGACGTACACCATGGGTTCCGCGCCGATATCAAGCCACGCCTGCGAATAGAGGGTATCCACATTCGGCGTAACGACGGTGCGGAAGGAGGCGTCCGCCAGCTTCTTGGCATGGTTGATCTGGTTGACGGGCGCGCGCCCCGTTACGCTTCCGTCCGTATTGGTTGACATGGTTTTCGTCGCGTTGGTCAGCACCAGCGGGAAAGCGTAGATGTACGCCTCGCTGACCTGCTCCCATACGGCGTCCGTCTCGGTCGGTTCGGCGATGCAGGTGGGGGTCCATCCGCAGGAAAACAGAATCAGCGCCGTCAATAGGGTTGCAAGGTTTTTTTCATGGTGACATCTCCCTTTTTCATCTCTTACCAAAGTGCAACGGTTCTCCGAAAAATTATGCCCTTCCTTCATCGAGAAGGCCGCTATGCTTTTCCTCCTTTCTTTCGGCCAGTCTCAGCAGTTCTCTCTTTGCGGCTTCGATCTGCGGGGTAAACAGTGCGCGCTCGGCAAAGATCATATAGTTGTTGAGGGCGAGAATCGACAGGTGAACAAACGGCTCGACCTCGGCGGGCGTACAATCCAGAACCGCCGCGATTTTTTCCGTGTAATAGGGGTATCTGGACGCAAGGCGGCTCAGGGCGGATTTGACCTTCTCCCCGTATTCCCGCGACACGCACACGCTGACCAGAAAGCGCATGGTCGGCGACATTTTATCCGCCAGCGCGCCCAGGCGATCCATCATGCTCTTGACATCCTGGATATCCTCAAACACGATGCCGAACGCGCCCTTTTCAATCCGCTCGATGGCCGCCTCGGCGCAGGCGAGCACGATTTCCTCCTTGGTGGAGAAATAATAATAGATGCCGCCGTTTTGCAGCTTCGCCGCCGTGCAGAGATCCTTTGTGGTGGTGATCGTCAGCCCCTTTTCAACAAAACAGTCAAGGCAGACGGCGATGATTTCCCTTCTTCTTTCGGTTTTCTTGTCTTCGTTCAAGCGATGACCTCCCTTTTCCGGCTTATCGGTGTACTGATGATAAGAGCGTACCACACTTTGCAAGATAAATCAAGCAGTTGCTTGGATTTTGTCGTATATTTCTTTTTAGGGAATCACTCCTAAAATCTGACATGTTCTTCGGCAAACTTCTCTCATGCAACCTCAGGACATCGGGGTTTAATACTAATTCGCAGTTAAAATGCTTAACAGAGCGCATCAGATTTTTTGTTCTGACGAAGCCAAGTGAAGTGAGGCGTACTGGAGGTACGTTGAACGGAACGAGGCAAAGTCAGAGCGAAAAAGATGGTGCGCGGATTAAGCCATTTTAACAAGAATTAGTATAAATACGGGAATTCTCCGTATGCCCCCAATAATCGACACAAACGCCTTACCGATACGGAAAATAGTGTTCAGCCTTCGATTGAAATTCTTTTAGATTCACGATTTTCATATCGTCATTGAATTCTATGATTGATACGCCGTCAAACCCGCCGATTTCATGGTTATAATCACACTCAAAATACCATTCTGCAACGGTAAACATCCCTTGGTGAATGAAATTTTTAATATCCCATTTCAAGACTCTGCCGCTCTTATTCCAATCCGCAAACCATTTCAAGATTTGGGATAAGCCACGATATTCGGGTCCGTAGCACTCGCTGTATACAATGTCCTCGGAAAAGATGCTTCCCAACGGCTCGATATTTTGGTCAAGCCACGCCTGAAAATACCTTTTGACAATTTCGCCCCTCTGCATAGAAAACATCTCCTTCACTTCTTAGTTCGATTGAAATTTACATCGCCGACTTTTTCCACTTTCGAATCTTCGTTCTGAATGTCCCGAAGGGCGCAACAGTGTTCACATGAATGAACTTGTAAACCGCCCACACCGCCGTTTGGGTGGCGTCGTCCGCCCACTTTCTCCTATGCGGCTGAAACAGCTCTTCCTCGCTCACGAAATCCATCATCGCGTCGATCCGCGAAGCGTTTTCCGCCAGCCGCGCTTTCAATTCAGCCAAGGATAGGCGGGCATGCTCTCCGCTGTCTCCTCCTTCGAATGGGGCGCGTTTCAAATGCTCGTATCTGCCTGTTATTCCCCGCTCTCGTCTGGATAAAGGGGACGCAGAAAGAAATCGGGGCCCTTCTCTTCGAACAGGATCAGCGAAACACCGAGCAGCAAATCTGCGTGAACGGCGGGCTCGTCCAGCGGAATGTTGAAATCCTCCTGTATTCTTCGAATCCTGTAAAGCACCGTGTTGCGATGGGTGAAGAGCGCGTCGCAGGTTCTTTTGAGCGAACGGCAGCAGGTCAGGTAGTGGTAGAGCGTTTCGCAATACTGCGTATCCTTTTTCTTGTCGTGCGCCGCCATTACCCGGATTTCCTTTGCGATCAAATCGTCGCGCCCCTCGACGTTTTTTAATAGCAGCGGCGTTCTGAGCTGGGATACCGTGCAGACGCTTCCGCTGTGAAAGCGGCGATCCGTCATCAGCTCCAGCGCCTCGTGCGCCGTGCGGTAAAGCGCCGGGAGACTGAATAAATCGTCAAGATCGTCTGATAAAACGACCTTCAACTCAAATTCCTTCGCTAATGCGGAGAAGCCGTTGAAATCCGCTTTGCCATACAAAAACAGAAACACGTCCCCCCGATACAGAAAGGAATGGGATTGCGGAAACCTTGCGCCGAGTTCATCCTTCAAATGCCGTTTTCCAAGGTATTCGTCGTGGTAAGCGGTCAGATCAATCAACGCAAAGCCCGTGGGATGAAAATCGGCGAGGTATGTGCCGGAGGCCTGCAACTGGAAATACAGCGCGGAGGAAAAGCCGCCGTCTAAAAGATGCATTAAAATATCCTCGGCCGTTTCAAAAGGCTTATCGTGGCGGCTTGTTTCGATAAACGCCTGTTTCGCCAAAATCTGCTCGACCGTATTCCATGTTTCCTGCGGAATTTTTTGCAAATGCCCGTCCGTATCTACGCAAATCAGGAAACCGAGCCGAACACCGGAGCTGATCAGCGGCACAAAGCGGCGGCGATAGACGCTGTCCTCCAGTTTTACGTAGTCGGCGGTTCCCGCCATCAGCGCTTCGCTTCGGCTGATAATGGCGCCGGCTTCATAGGTGATTTCGCCGCGGCTGACAGACGCCTGAAAAAGCGGATCGGAAAAACCCAGCGGCCGATGATACGCAACCACGTGAAACGTGTCGTCCAGCACAAGCAGCGGACAGTCCAGCAGCGCTCCGGCGTCTGCGGCTAGGCTTTTCAAATCATCCTGCGCGAAGAACTCGGCCAGCAGCGCGTCCGCGCTGTAGCTTTTCTGTTTGACGGCTTCCACGGTTTCGCCTCCTTCATTTGTGCTGAAAGCACAAGCAGCTTTTTCTTTATTATACTGTCGAACCATTTTCATTTCAAGCATAAAAAGCTATACTATCCGCAGAAATAAAGGAAAGGCCATAAAAGGGAGGCGCAAATGATGATGGTTTCAAAATCAATGAAAGTGTTAAATATCATAGCCGGTGTGCTCCTGATGGCGTTGGGCGTCTATTGCCTGTGCAATCAGGACATCGCCGCCATGACCGCCGGTTTGATGATCGGCGTGTTGATGCTGCTGTCCGGCGTGATGGAGATCGTTGTGTTTGCAACGACGAGCGGGTTCATGCTCGGCTCGGGCTGGCTTTTGCTTGACGGCGTGTTGACCGTCATCCTTTCCTTGTTTCTGCTGCTGAACCAGTGGTTCACCATGATGTCGCTGCCGTTTCTGTTTACGCTGTGGCTGCTGTTTTCCGGCGTTTCGCGGTTCGTTAGCGCGTTTGATCTGCGCGCCTGTGGCGTTCGCGGATGGGGATGGATTTTGGCCGTCGGCGTCATTCTGATCGCGGCCGGGTTCGTCTGCATGATGGATCCGTGGGTGAGCGTTGCGGCAATCGGCGTGACGGTCGGGCTGGTCTTCCTGCTGGAAGGCGTCAGCGCCGTGGTCTACGCCTGCATCCCGCGAGACAAGTAAGCTCTGCTTGCTTGCAGATTCTTCTGCAAAGCAAAGCTTTCCATATAGATATTGAATGATAGGTAGGAGGAATGTGCTATGCTGCCTGTTGTGTATGGTGAAAATATGTTTGACGACCTGTTTGACAATGGTTTCTTCGGTTCTCATAACCCACTGTTCGGCAAGAACGCCAGAAACCTGATGAAGACCGATATTCGCGAGACGGACGACGCGAAGGCGTATCGTCTGGCGGTCGAGCTGCCCGGCTTCAAGAAGGATGAAATCAGTCTCGATCTGCGGGATGGCTATCTGACCATCAGCGCCGAGAAGGGGCTTGACAAGGACGAGGAGAACAAGAAGGGTCGTATTCTGCGTCAGGAGCGCTATGCCGGTTCCTGCTCTCGCAGCTTCTATGTCGGCGACGTGAAGCCTGAGGATATCAAGGCGAAGTACGAATCTGGCGTGTTGACCGTTCTGGTTCCGAAGGAGGACGTTCATAAATCGCCCGTCGGCACCGCCATTGCGATTGAGTAATCTGTTTTAACCTGAGCCTGCCGCCTGCTGGATGCAGACGGCAGGCTTTTTTTGCGCCTCCGTTTGTGTTACAATGCATGCATCCGTTCCAATCTCCGGCATGGGAAAGTGCGGATGCGCGTTGCGACCAAGAACGACGGCTGAACCGGAACAGCGTTTGGAGTGCGAAAACCGATGAACTATCAAGGCTACATCATCTATCGGGAGCGGGTGCGGCGGAATTGGAGCCAGGCGGGGCTGTGCAAGGGGATTTGCACGGTATCCTATCTATCGAAAATCGAGAGCGGCAGAGCCGAACCGTCCGAGGAGATTCTGCGGCTTCTTCTGGCGCGGCTGAACCTCGAAACCAATCGGGAGATCGAGCGGGAGGCCGCCGGGCTGGCGGAGCGAGGCTGGGAGCTGCTGCTGACCGGCAGACGCGGCCAACTGCGCGGCCTGCTGCGCGAAAGGGACATCGAGCGGTATCGCGCCGTTCCCGCGTGGCTGGATTTGGCGCTGCTTTCCGCCCAAACGCCGCTGGAGCCCGCGCTGGAACCCTGCATGGACGTTCGGCAGTTGGCCGTCCAGCGGATTTTACAGCGGCAGGAGGCCGAAGCCGTTCGGCTCATGCCCAACGCATACACCCACCTGATGCTGGGCATTGCCGACTACAACGCGGGCAGCTATTCCGCCGCCGTGGACGCCTTGCAGACCGCCTACGACCTTGCCGGCAGGGAAGGCGCGGTGCGGCTCATGCTGGAAGCGAAGCTCTTTCTCGGCAACGCCTATTGCAACCGACAGGATCTGCCCAACATGGAGCGCCACTATCGGGTGGGGCGGCGGCTGGCGGAGGATTTGCAGGACGAAAGCGCCCTGCGGGCGATTGGCTACAACACCGCGTCGGCGTGGATCGAAACCGGACGCTATGAAGAGGCCTACGCCTGGTTTTCCGGGCAGGAGCAGCCCACCCTGATGGCGCTGCACAAGCTGGCCATCTGCTGCGAAAAGACCGGGCGGCGCGAGGAAGCGCTGCGCGCATTGACGCGGGCGGAGGCCATGGACATCGACGAGATCGACCGCGCGCTTGCCCTGCGGCTGCTTCAGCTCGTTCGGTATCGGCTGGAACACCCGGATTATCTGACCCGGAACGAGTACGGCACGCTGCTGCTGGGCAGCTTCGACCGTCTCCGAAACGAACTGCCGCTCGGCTATGCGCTCTTCCATCTGCCTTGGGTGCTGGAATGGTACAAGGCAACCCGGCAGTATAAAAAGGCCTGCGAGCTGCTGGAAGCATATTTTCCTGAAAAACCGCTGTAAAGCATATTTCAGCCCGTATATCGGACGTGACTTTCCCAAATGTACAGGCTGTTTTTTCCTTCACCGTTCTGCTACACTGTTTGCAGAGGTGATGGACATGAAAACAGCGAAACTCTGGACAAGAAACTTCCGTCTGGTGATTCTGGCGTCCGCCATGGGCACGATAGGCGCAATCGCGGGCAGCTTTGCCTTGGCGTTTCTCGTGTTCGACGAAACCGGCAGCACCTTGGCGTCCGCCCTGATCGTCGCCATCCAGCTTTTGCCGTATCTGCTGCTCCCGGTGCTGATCGCGCCGCTCATGGATCGACTTCCCCGCAAAGCCTTCCTGGTCGCGGGCGATCTCGCAAACGCCGCGCTGCTGGCCGGAATGGGGCTGTGGCTGATGGCCTTTGATTTTTCCTATGTCGGCTATCTGGCGCTGTCCCTGCTGCTGGCCTGCCTTGGCGCGGTGGATGAACTCGCGTTCACCAGCATCTATCCGGAGCTGATTCCGGAGGGCGCCGAGGAAAAGGGCTACGCGGTGTCCTCCATGCTCTACCCGATTTTGAAGGTCGTTATGACGCCGCTGGCCGCCGTGCTTCTGGATACCCTCGGCGTGGCATGGATTCTGATTGCGCAAAGCGTCTTCTCGCTGGCCGCGGCCGCAACGGAGAGCCGGATCTGCCTGGATGAAACGGCGCGGCAGCAGCGCGCGCCCTATTCGCTCAAGGCGTGGGGCGGCGATATTCGGGAAGCCGTGCAGTATTTGAAGGAGGAGCGCGGTCTGCGCAGCATGTACGAATACATGGCGGTGACCAACGGCGTTGCCAACGGTTTCTCGCCCATTTTAGTCGCCTTCTTTCGCACGTTTCCCGGCTTCACCGCCGCCATGTACGCCGCGTTCTCCGTGGTCGAGTTCGCCGGGCGAACCGTCGGCAGCGCGGTGCAATACCGGCTCAAGCTCCCCGACAAAAAGAAATACGGCTTCGTGTTCTTCGTCTATCAGGTGTATGAGGTCATGGATATGTGCCTGCTCTGGCTGCCCTATCCGCTGATGCTGGTCAACCGCGCCATCTGCGGCTTTCTCGGCAGCAACAGCGCCATTCTGCGAAGCTCCGCCGTCCAGCGCTACATCCCCGAAAGACTCCGCTCGCGCGTCAACGCCCTAAACAGCGTGCTTCTCACCGCCGGGGCGAGCGTTTTTTCCCTGCTGATGGGCTTTCTGGGGGAAGTGCTCGACTATCGCTGGTGCGTCACGCTCGGCGGCGCTGCCACCCTGCTGGCCTGTCGTTTTCTCATCGGGGGCAGGCGGCAGGATGTTCGAAAGGTGTATGAGGCGGGCTGAGCCCATCGCGCGCCCGCACTTTGTGCAGTATTTGTTTTCGGCTCATGGATTGATATTTCAAAGGGACTGTCTGCTCGACAGTCCCTCGGACTGTAGACAAAAAGCTATTCTCCCCCCGAAGGGGGAGAATAGCCCTTTCCGCCAATGAAAGAATAGCCGAATTTCTTGATTTTGCTATTCAAGCCAGATTTGCTTATGTCAACAAGCTGAGGGACTGTCTGCTCGACAGTCCCTTTTCGTATCCGGTTTTATACGAATTCGCAGTTAAAATGCTTAACAGAGCGCATCAGATTTTTTGTTCTGAC
>OHZB01000526.1_pt1 | contig 11060 bp, 9 predicted proteins | sample 1580351 | NCBI WGS metagenome assembly OHZB01 (sample SAMEA3882512, study PRJEB24775) | human gut metagenome | biome: human-associated habitat; feature: intestine environment; material: feces | place: Netherlands | collected 2009/2010 | reverse complement strand
CCGAGCCGCTCTGGGTCACCACCACGGCGTCCTTCAGGGAATCTATGGAATCATACCGATTCTCTTCCCCTTGCCTCACCAGGAAGCCATAGTCGGCTTCTCCGAAATAATAGCCCTTGGACAGATTCATATTTTCCCCACGCTCCGGAGAATAGGCCAGAGCAGATATGGCCATATCGTATTTCCCCTCTGACATCCCCGCCAGCAATGCCGAAAATTCCAGAGGGACAATCCGCAGCTCCACACCCAGCTTTTGCGCCATGTATCTGGCCAGCTCCATGTCCATGCCCACGTACTGTGCATCCCCGGTTTTAGAGGGATCGATGAACTCAAAGGGAGCAAAATACGGCTCCGTACAGACCTCTATGTAGCCCCGCTCCTGTATCGCCTGCAGCCTGTCTTCCTTATGGTGCCGGGATGCTGCACACGCTGTGCAACAAAGGGTCAGGCACAAGCAGAGGAAAACAGATACGCCTCTGCGCAGGGGAAACGGGATGCGGGTCAAAATGTTCATGATGGTTTGCTCCTTTTCTTTACTTCGTTAGTCAGCTAATTCAAGCTGCACAAACATCATACCATTTGTCCGGGAATCTGTCAATACTTCTGCCAGAAAATTGGATAATTTGTGAAATCGCAACAGATGAAGGCATCTTGCTACCGCGAAAATATGGTAGTTATGTACAGTATTGGCGGCGCTGCAGACGCCGCCCTTTTGCTACCAGACAAACGAAAAAAACGCTCCCCACCGTGCAGAAGCTTGCATCATCAGAGATTGCAAGTCCGCACGATGGGGAGCACAAGATGACCTTCCGCACCAGCATAAATGGTCCGGGACGGTCTATGATTCAGGTTTCGTGCCGTCCCGTGATAGAAAATAAAACCCATTCGGCAATATTTGTGGCGTGATCAGCAATGCGTTCCAGGTATTTGGCAATCATCAGCAGATCCAGGTAATATTCTCCCTGGGTGCTGTCCTTGGCAATGAAGTCAATGAGCCGCGTTTTGGTCACCACGAACAGTTGATCCACCACGTCATCATCGCCGATGACCTTCCGGGCCAGGGCCTGGTCCCGCTCCACAAAGCTCCGGACGGCCTCCTTCACCATAGAGATGGCGGCAGTGGCCATGGTGTGCAGGGTTTCATTGGTCTGCTCGTGCCGCCCCTGGATGAACTGGGCAATCTCCGCAATGTCCGTAGCCTGATCCCCAATGCGTTCCATGTCGGAGATCATTTTCAGGGCGGAGGAGATGGTCCGCAGATCCCGGGCCACCGGCTGCTGTTGCAAAAGCAGCTTCAGGCACAGATGCTCAATGGACCGCTCCATTTCATCAATTTTGCTGTCGTCTGCTATGGCGGCCTTTGCCATGTCCCCGTCGCCCTTGGTGGCCGCATCCACTGCTGCAGCGATCGCAGTCTCGCACAGGCCCCCCATGGTAATGAGATCCGCGTGCAGCTGTTCCAGCTGCTGGTCAAAGCGATTGCGCATCATCCAAACCTCCCTGTGATGTAGTCTTCGGTTCGTTTATCCCGAGGCATAGAGAACAGGGACTCCGTAGCCCCAAACTCCACCATCTCCCCCAGAAGGAAGAAAGCGGTACGGTCGGAAATCCGGACCGCCTGCTGCATATTGTGGGTGACAATCACAATGGTGAACTGTTTTTTCAGCTCTGCCGCCAGGTCCTCAATTTTGGCTGTAGAGATGGGGTCCAGAGCAGATGTAGGCTCATCCATCAGCAGCACCTCCGGCTCCACCGCCAATGCTCGGGCAATGCACAGCCGCTGCTGCTGACCGCCGGAAAGCCCCAGTGCGCTTTTTTTCAACCGGTCCTTCAGCTCCTCCCAAATGGCAGCCTGGCGCAAGGACCGCTCCACGATCTCGTCCAGCATGGCCTTTTTCCGCACGCCGTGGGTCCTAGGACCGTAGGCGATGTTGTCATAGATGGACATCGGGAAGGGGTTCGGCTTCTGGAACACCATGCCGACGCGCTTACGCAGGACGTTGACGTCCATCTTGTCCTTGTAGATGTCCACGCCGTCGAGCTTGATGTCGCCGGAGATGCGGCAGCCCTCGACAAGGTCGTTCATGCGGTTCAGGCTTTTCAAAAACGTGGATTTGCCGCAGCCGGACGGACCGATGAACGCGGTGATCTCCTTTTCCGGGATGTCGATATTGATATTTTTCAGCGCATGGAAGCTGCCATAGTACAGGTCCATATTGCGCACTTCAAATTTGTTCATGAAATGACCTCACATTTTTATCTCTGCTCTGTGCAATGCAGCGGTAGGGTCCGGGCATGCGCGGCGCCGGGGAAGGGGCTGCCGGACGGAAGGTTCCCGGAGCGGTCAAGACCGCTCCCTACATAGCACCCGTGAACGGCGAATCGTAGGGAGGTGCGGGGTTGTAAGCGTGGGACCACGGTTGAGCGTAGCGAAACCGGGGAGCGAACAATGTTTGCCCCTGCGGGGCAAACAACCGCATGAGCGGGCCAGCTTTGCTGGCTGGCGGCGCTCGTTGTGCGCCGCCAAGCGGTCTTGACCCCTCCGCGGGGTTTGCGCTGCCGCATACTCCCACGGGCGGATATGGAATCCGCCCCTACGGTGCAGGGCATTGCCCTTTACCGTTTTGCCAGTTTCCCGGCTACCAGCCCGGACAGGCCGTTGATGACCAGCACCAGCACCAGCAGGACCACTGCCGTGCCGTAGGTCTGGCCGATGTACAGGCCCTCGTTGGAGAGCAGGTACATGTGTACAGCCAGGGTGCGGGTGGAGCTGAACACGCTGGACGGGATCTTTGCCACAGAGCTTGCGGTATAGATCAGCGCGGCGGTCTCGCCGACGATGCGGCCCGTGGCCAGAATGACGCCGGACAAAATGCCGGGCATGGCGGACGGCAGCACGATCGTGAACACCGTGCGCAGCTTGCCCGCGCCGAGGCCGAAGCTGCCCTCGCGGTAAGAGTCGGGCACTGCGATCAGCGCCTCCTCCGTCGTGCGCATGATGACGGGCAGAACCATGATGGCCAGCGTGAACGCACCGGCGATCAGCGAATAGCCCCAGTGCAGCTTGGTGACGAAGAACAGCATACCGAACAGGCCGTAGACGATGGACGGGATGCCCTGCAGCGTCTCGGTGGTGACGCGCACGACCTTGACCAGCTTGCTGCCGCGGTGGGCGTACTCGACCAGCCAGATGGCCGCAAAGATGCCCAGCGGCGTCGAGATCGCCAGCGAGAAGGCCGTCATCAGCACCGTGTTGATGAGCGCGGGCGTCAGCGAGACGTTCTCGGAGTTATACTCCCAGGCAAACAGCTCGGGCTTCAAATTGGGGATGCCCATGACCAGAATGTAGCCGATGAGGAACACCAGCACCGCGGCGGTCAGCAGGGCGGCCATGCGCACAAGCCAGCGCAGCGCGGCGGCCTGCATACGGGCGGCGCGGCGGTTGCTGCCGCCGGTGGGCATGAACTCATGCGGTTTTGCGTAGGTCATATCGGCGGCTGTTTGCGCTGCGGCAATCTCAGGCATAGTCCTTACCCCCTTTCACAAGGCTGAAGCAGAGGTTGATAAGCAGGATGAATACGAACAGCACAACGCCGGTGGCGATCAGCGCCTCGCGGTGGAGGTCGGCGGCGTAGCCCATCTCGATGACGATGTTGGAGGTCATCGTGCGCAGCCCCTGGAACAAGCCCTTGGGCATCCAGGTCTGGTTGCCGGCAACCATCACAACGGCCATCGTTTCGCCGATGGCGCGGCCAACACCCAGGATTACGGCGGACATTACGCCGCTTTTGGCGGCGGGCAGCACCGCGCAAAACACGCTGCGCTCATGGGTAGCCCCCAGAGCCAGGCTGCCCTCGTAATAGCTTTGGGGCACAGCGTCCAGGCTGGTTTTGCTGACCGTGATGATGGTGGGCAAAATCATGATGCCCAGCAGCAGGCTGGCGGTAAACAGGCTCATGCCCTTGCCGCTTTTCACGTGCAGCACAGTTTTGAAAAAGTCCGATTTGACCATAGCCTGCACCGCCGGGACCATAACGATCATGCCGAAGAAGCCGTACACGACCGAGGGGATACCAGCCAGCAGCTGTACCGCCGGCAACAGCACCTTGTTGATACGGGGCGATGCAAAACGGGACATATAGATGGCCGTCAGCAGCCCAATGGGCACCCCCACAATGATCGCGCCTGCGGTGACATAGATGCTCCCCAGGATCATGGGCAGGATGCCGTACAGGTTGTTGCCGGGTTTCCAGGTGGTGCCAAGCAGGAACTTGAGGGGGCCGATCTCAAAAATGGTGGGCAGGCCGTTTGCAAATAAGAAGATGCAGATCAGCGCCACGGCCAGAATGGAGATGCACGCGCAGGCGGTAAATACACCCTGCATGACGATCTCTTTCAGGTGCGAAGTTGTTGTTTTCATTTTCCCATACTCTCCTGTCTTTGCTCAGGAACTATATACCGATGGCTTTCAAAAAACGGCCGTTGCCGCCTTTTGCCGCCGCAACAGCCGTCTTTTTTAGAAAGGGGGATTACTGAACGTCTGCCCAGGTGGTCAGCTCGCCGGTGTAGATGCCTTTGATCTGGTCAACGGTCAGGTTATCAATGGGGTTGTCGTTGCTGACGATAACAGCAATGCCATCCTTTGCCAAGACAGTCGCCTTTGCGCCGCCCTCAACCTCAGAATCTTTCAGCTCACGGCTGGCCATACCGATGGTGTAGGTGCCATCCAGTGCGCCGGAAACGCCGGTGGTGGAGTCGGTGGTCTGGAGTTCCAGGGTTGCGTTGGGGTTCACGGTCTTATACGCTTCGATCAGTTTTTCCATCAGCGGGGAAACAGAGGAGGAACCGCCAACCACGATCTTGCCTGCGGGCTGGGTGCTGGTGTAATCAGCGCCAACATCGCCGATGTAACCTTCCTCGGTGGCCAGGGCCTGACCGTCGGTGCTCATGCAGTAAGCAATGAAGTCCACGGCAACGGGGTCGGCAGCTTCGCCGTTCGTAACGATGTTGAACGGACGAGCCAGGGTGTAAGTACCATCCTTCACGGTGTCAGCGCTGGGGGCAACGCCTTCCACGGTGACAGCCTTGACATCATTGTTCAGAGAACCCAGGCTGATGTAGCCGATTGCAGTCTCATCGTTGGAAACAGCGGTCAGAACGCCGTTGGTGGAGCTCTGGATGGCAGCCGCCTCGGTGGTATTGTCAACCTTTTCGCCTGCATCGTTCTTAGCTTCCACACCGGTCAGCTCGATGAAAGCGCCGCGGGTGCCGGAGCCATCCTCACGGGAAATCACGGTGATGTCCTGATCGACATCGAAATCGCCGGCAGCCGGTGCAGCAGTGGCTTCACTGGAAGCAGCCTCACTGGAGACGGCCTCGCTGGAAACTGCTTCGCTGGAAGCAGCGGAGGATGCCGGGCTGGAACCACAGGCGGCCAGGCTGAGAGCCAGAGCAGCAGCAACTGCAACGGAAACATTACGCTTTAACATAAACTTTCTTCTCCCTTAATTGTATCTGTTATTCTATCTCACACATTCGCTCAGGGGTTCGTGTTTTCCTATTCGTTCTTCCTGAGTGCGTATTTATTGTACCGCGCTGTTTCCCCAGTATCGACCATAGTGCAGTACAATCCGGGTAAAGCTTTGGTAATGGAAACTTTCCTTTTGCAAAGTTTGTGTAAAGTTGCCCAAAATCAATACGCCAAATTTTTACAATGTGCCAATTTTAGCAGTTTTCTTGCGTTGATTCGACATTTTACACAGTCTTTACAATTCTTTTACTGGCTTTTGGTGTTCATAAAGCCCTGTTTTCTATTATAATAGGTAACGGTATAGTGCCATTGTGGGCATGTGCAAAACGATTTGATTCGGTTTTGCTCCGGGTGTGGCTGCACCCAACAATGAAAACATAACAAAAGAGAAATGGAAGTGTAACCCCCTGTATGAGCATTTTTAATGTGTTCACGCTGATGGGCGGTATTGCCATGTTCCTTTACGGCATGGACCTCATGGGCAAAGCCCTTGAGCAGACCGCTGGCAGCAAACTGCAAGGCATCCTTTCCAAAATGACGGCCAGCCCGGTGCGCGGGCTGCTGCTGGGCATGGTCATCACTGCAGTGATCCAGTCCAGCGGTGCCACCACCGTTATGGCGGTCGGCTTTGTCAACTCCGGCCTGATGGAGCTGCACCAGGCCATCGGCGTCATCATGGGTGCCAACATCGGTACCACCGTTACCGGCTGGCTGCTCTCGCTTTCAGGCCTGGAGGGTGATTCCTTCGCCATCCAGATGCTGAACCCCAACGCGTGGGCCCCCATCCTTGGCTTTATCGGCATCTTCCTTTATATGCTGGGCAAGGATAAGGACCGCCGCAGCGGCGTGGGCAAGATCATGGTGGGCTTTTCCGTCCTGATGGCCGGTATGAACACCATGTCCACCGCCATGAGTCCTCTGGCCGATGAGCCCTGGTTCATGGACCTGTTTCTGAGCTTCAAAAACCCGGTTCTGGGCGTGCTGGCCGGTGCCGTGCTGACGGCTGTGCTGCAGTCTTCCTCCGCTTCGGTGGGTATTTTGCAGGCCCTTACCTCCACCGGTGCCGTCACCTATGCGGCGGCGGTTCCCATCATCATGGGCCAGAACATCGGCACCACCGTTACCGCGCTGATCTCCTCTGCCGGTGCCAACAAAAATGCTAAGCGCACCGCATTTGTTCATCTGTACTTTAACCTCATCGGCACGCTGGTGTTCCTGTGCGGTTTTTACGGGCTGCATGCGCTGTTGGGATTCTCGTTCTACAACGAAACCGCCAACACCTTTGGCATTGCCATTGTGCACACGATATTCAACATTGTGACCACCGCCATCCTGCTGCCGTTCAACCGCGTGCTGGAAAAGCTGGCCATCCTGACCGTGCCGGACAGCAAGGATCAGGCGGGCGAGCAGCATTCCCTGCTGGACGAACGCCTGCTTTCCACCCCGTCCGTTGCCGTTGGCCGCGCTATGCTGACCGGCGGCGATATGGCCGAGATCTGCCGCACTTCCCTGCTGCAGGCCATGTCCCTGACCCACAAGTGGGATGAAGCCATTGCCGACGAGGTGAACCGCAAGGAAGACGCTGTGGACCATTACGAGGACGTTCTGGGTACCTATCTGGTCAAGCTGAGTGCCAAGGCACTTTCCCGCGAGGACAACCGCACCATCAACACCCTGCTGCACACCATCAATGACCTGGAGCGCATCTCTGACCACTCGGTCAACCTGCTCAAGGCCGGGCAGGAAATTCAGGAAAAATCCATCCACTTCAGCCACGAAGCGATCGACGATCTTTCCGTTCTGGAGGCCGCCGTTCAGGATATCGTGAACCGCACCGTGGATGCGTTCCAGAAGAACGACTGTTACGCCGCCGGCAAGATCGAGCCGCTGGAGCAGGTTGTGGACGGCCTGGTGCGCGAAGTCAAAACCCGCCATATTGCCCGCCTGCAGGCCGGCGCCTGCACCATTGAGTACGGTTTTGTGCTGGATGATCTGCTGACCAACTATGAGCGCATTGCGGACCACTGCTCCAACATTGCCGTTGCCATGATTGAAGTATCGGAGGACCGCTTTGATACCCATGAATACCTGAACCACATCAAAAACGGTGAAAGCCCCAGTTTTGAAAAGCGCTATGAGCGCTACCGCGGCCGCTATACCTTTGAGCCCGGCCCCAGCGGAACTGCCGCTGCACCGGAGCAGAAAAAATAATTATCGCAGGGCTTTCCCCTGTAAAATGGGCCGGGACCTGTGGCATATCGCAGGTTTCGGCCTGTTTGTTTGGAGGATCTTATGATCTATATTGTTGAAGATGACGCATCCATCCGTGAGCTGGAGCAGTATGCTCTGCAAACCAACCAGTACACCGTCCGCGGGTTTGAGGACGGGGCTTCCTTCTGGGCTGCCGTGCGGGAGACCGTGCCCGACCTGGTGATTCTGGACGTTATGCTGCCCGATGAGGACGGCTACCAGATTTTGGGCCGCCTGCGGGAGACCGCCGCGACCCGCACCGTACCAGTCATCATGGTCACAGCCAAAACCAGCGAGATTGATGTGGTAAAAGGGCTGGACCACGGTGCAGACGATTACCTCTGCAAGCCGTTCGGCATTATGGAGTTCATCAGCCGCGTCAAGGCGGTGCTGCGCCGCGCCAGCACCGCACCAGCCAGCACCACCACCCTGCGGTTTGGAGACATCACGCTGGATGACGTTGCCCGCACCGTTACGGTGGACGGTGAGCCGGTGGAGCTGACCTTTAAGGAATATTCGCTGCTGCATTTCTTTTTGGAGCATCCCGAAGAAGTTCTGGCCCGCGAGCGCATCATGAAAGCCGTGTGGGATACCGACGACCTGTTGGAAAGCCGCACCATTGACATGCACGTGCGGACCCTGCGCCAAAAGCTGGGCCACGCCGGGGACGCCATCTGCACCGTGCGCAAGGTGGGGTACAAACTGTCCGCCAAGGGCACGGAGGCCGGGGAAGATGCCTGATACCGCCGAAACCGCCCACATCACTGCGCCGCGCAGCATGGCTCACCTGTTGCGCACCACTTTGATGGCTGTGGGTATTTTGTCCCTCCTGCTCAGCGTGGTGGGGGCAGCGCTGCTGTTCCAGCACGCTTTTGCCGAGCAGTTTGACACCGACCTTTCCCGCACGGTGGAAGCTATTGCGGTGGGGTATGAGCATTCTGCCGACCCACAGCCAGAGCAGCTGGCCCAGTATGCAGACGGCCTGCGTCTGACCCTTGTGGCCCAGGATGGCACCGTTTTGTACGATTCTGCCACTGCTGATCCCAGCACCTTGCCCAACCATGCCAACCGCCCAGAGATCCAGCAGGCTATGGCAGAGGGCACTGGTGCCAGCGTGCGCCGCAGTGCAACCCTTGGGTACGACACCCATTATTATGCCGTGCGCCTGACGGACGGAAGCGTTTTGCGGCTGGCGGACGAAACCAGCAACATGTGGAGCAGCTACAACCGCGTGCTGCCCGTTCTGGTGGCCGGGTGCATCCTTATCATCATTCTGGCGCTGGTGCTGGCGCAGGTCATTACCAAGCATCTGGTGCAGCCCATCACCCGAATGGCGGAGCACCTGGACTGCATCGAGGCCAATGTGCCGTATGAGGAGCTGATCCCGCTGGCGCACACGGTACAGTCTGACCGCAAGCTGCGGGAGGACAATGAGACCATCCGCCGGGAGTTTACCGCTAATGTCAGCCACGAGCTGAAAACCCCGCTGACAAGCATTTCCGGCTATGCAGAGCTGATTGAAAACGGCATGGCAAAACAGGAGGACATTCCCACCTTTGGCCACCGTATCCACAAGGAAGCCCAGCGCATGATCACGCTGGTATCGGATATTTTGCAGCTTTCGGAACTGGACGGCATGAGCAAGCAGCAGGAAAACAGCCCCACCGCCGATTTTGTACCGGTGGACCTTGGCGTGCTGGTCAAGGATGTTGCCACCAACATGACGGTGAACGCCCGCAAAGCCTACATTACGCTGCAATACAAAGTACAGCCCGTTACGGTGCGCGGCAGCCACGACCTGTTGACCGAGCTTGTAACCAACCTGTGCGACAATGCCATCCGCTACAACCGGCCGGGTGGCCATGTGGAGCTGAGCTGCGGCACCAATGCGGACGGCTGCCCGTATTTCTGCGTGGAGGACAATGGCATCGGCATCCCACAGGACAGCCAGAGCCGCGTGTTTGAGCGCTTTTACCGAGTGGACAAATCCCGCTCCAAGGCGACCGGCGGAACAGGCCTGGGGCTCGCCATTGTCAAGCATATCGCTGTTCTGCACGGTGCGCGCATTGATCTGGAATCCACCGTCGGCACCGGCACCACCATCCGCATTATCTTCCTGAAGATATGAGGTTTTATTTACGGGAGATTGGCGGCCTTTTTGAAAAAAGTCCTGGCGAAAAACTTTAATGGCGGTAGAATAGAATTATAGAAATAGAAAAAGGCATGTGCTTACATCTTTGAGGGATGGGCACATGCTTTTTTCTTTTCTTGTTCCTTGCGCCAGTTTTCACTTGCAACCAGGCAAAGTTCCGGCGGGGTCAGGTGACCCCGCCCTACCGGTTGTTTTATTGTTGGCTGCCCACTATAAAACGCTCTGTAGGGAACGGTCTTGACCGTTCCGAAAGCTTCGTGGTGAATGCCATAACAAATTTTGGTTGGTAGTCTGCCGTATATTTTGGCGTCCCCTTGAGGGTGACTCCCCGCCCTCCCCCTTTATTTTCCCGTCAACCGTCCCATGTCTCCCTCCCGCGCACAATATTTCCCGCAAAAGTTCCCCATTTCCCACCCTGCCACAGGGCAGTTTTCAACATTGACCACATTTTTTGCGGATAATTTCTCCTGTTTACGGTCAGTTTTCCACTGCCTCTGCAAAATAATCGCACGATACTTCGTCATCTATTCCTGCGCAATTTTGCAACTCTGAGTTTTCAACGTTTTTCACAGATTTTCCCACCGTTTCCACTGTGGAAAAGTTGAAAACATTGTTCAAAGACATAAATCTTTTACATTTACAGTTGTAACATCTTGGTTACATGCCTCGTTTATATATTATAGAAGGTTGAAATTTTCCGCCAAAGGAGGTTATCGTATGGGAATGCACAGCACTTATACCGCAACGCATTACAAGGATTTGAATATTGACTGGCAGGCACGCGCCGTTACGCGCCACGGGGAGGATATTCTCCTGACCCCGCAGGAGTTTGCCCTGCTGCAAGTGCTGTTTGACCACCGTGGCCAGGCTGTAAGCCGCGGCGACCTGCTGCATACCGCCTGGGGTTACCCCTGCATCGGCATTACCCGCACGGTGGATGTACATATCCAGCATTTGCGCCGCAAACTGGGGCTGAAACAGGAGATCCAGACCATTTACCGTGTGGGGTATACCCTTTCCTGAACATAATTGGGAACATAAATCAATGGCAACACCGCACAATTCCCGCCTTGCGGCTTAAGCACCGCTCCGACGGCTGCGGCACGGCATCTGCGTTGCCAAAATGCT
>OHZB01000520.1_pt1 | contig 11197 bp, 8 predicted proteins | sample 1580351 | NCBI WGS metagenome assembly OHZB01 (sample SAMEA3882512, study PRJEB24775) | human gut metagenome | biome: human-associated habitat; feature: intestine environment; material: feces | place: Netherlands | collected 2009/2010 | reverse complement strand
ACAAACTGTACGAACGGCAGATTATAGTTGCGTCCGATACGGCTGTCGTCTTCACCGAAGGCCGGTGCGATATGAACGATACCGGTACCATCGCTCATGGTTACGTAAGTATCACAGGTAACAAAATGTGCTTTCTTTTTCTGTTTTGCTGCTGCTTCGCCTGCGCATGCATACAGCGGTTCGTATTCTTTGTATTCCAGATCTTTTCCTGTATATTTCTCAAGAACTTCGTAAGCCGGTTTCTCTTCGTCTCCCAGTTTGCCAAGCACTTTGTCCAACAAGGCTTCTGCCATGTAATAGGTGTATCCGTCAGCTGCCTTTACTTTACAGTAAGTCTCATCCGGGTTCACACACAGTGCCACGTTGGAAGGCAGTGTCCACGGAGTTGTAGTCCACGCCAGGAAATAAGCATCTTCGCCGATCACTTTAAAGCGAACGATCGCGGAGCGTTCTTTTACGGTTTTGTATCCCTGAGATACTTCCTGTGCAGAAAGCGGTGTTCCACAGCGCGGACAGTAAGGTACGATCTTGAATCCTTTATATAACAGACCTTTGTCCCAGATCTGTTTCAGTGCCCACCACTCAGACTCGATAAAATTATCATCATAAGTTACATATGGATGCTCCATATCAGCCCAGAAACCTACTGTAGAAGAAAAATCTTCCCACATGCCTTTGTATTTCCAGACACTTTCTTTACACTGCTGGATAAATGGTTCCATACCATATTCTTCGATCTGTTCTTTTCCGTCCAGCCCCAGTTTCTTTTCTACTTCCAGCTCTACCGGAAGACCATGGGTATCCCAGCCGGCTTTTCTCGGTACCATGTATCCTTTCATGGTACGGTAACGTGGAATCATATCCTTGATGACACGGGTCAGTACGTGACCGATATGCGGTTTTCCGTTTGCTGTCGGCGGTCCGTCATAAAATGTGTAGGTTTCTCCCTGTTTTCTCTGTTCCATACTTTTTTCAAAAATATGATTTTCCTTCCAGAACTGTTCTGTCTTTTTCTCTCTGTCCACAAAGTTCAGATTGGTTGACACTTTCTGATACATCTCAGAATCCTCCTTTATTATTTTCAAAAGCGGTTTGTTATACTTCTTCCTGTAAATTCAAAAAGCCTTCGTCCCTGTAACAGGACGAAGGCTACATTACCATCGTTATACCACCTCTTACAATGTACGGGCTCTTCACCGATACACCTTCCCTTTAACGGCGGAACAACCGGCATCTCCTACTGCCCGCAGGTTTCAGAGTGCAACTCAGGAGTGATGTTCATCTGACCGACCGGCACCGGGCTTCCACCTCCCCCGGCTCGCTGAGGCTTTCAGGCACAGACTACTGTCTCCGTCTTCGTTTTTACTAACCCTCATTATATATACCTGCCAAAGCGGTTGTCAAGGAATTTTACTGTTTTTCAAGGGTAAATTTCGCTTTATTTGTTGTTGTACTGTCCGTACCGATAAAAATTTCGAAAATACCTGCTTCACTCTCAAAAATATTATTTTCACTCAGGAAACAAAGCTGTGGTTCCGTAATGGTAAATTCCACTCTTGCCTCTTCTTCCGGCTGCAGGGTAACTTTCCGGAAATCTTTCAGTTCTTTAACCGGTCGTACCACGCTTGCGGCAACATCATGGAGATACAGCTGAACAGTTTCGGTTCCGGCACAGGTGCCTGTATTTTTTACGGTTACCGCTGCCCGGATGCTTTCTCCGTCTTTCATGCTGTCTTTGTCCAGAGAAACTTCCGAAACAGTAAATGTCGTATAGCTCAGCCCGTAGCCGAACGGATACAGCGGTGCGTTCGGGATGTCCAGATATTTGGAACGGAAACGATCCTTGTCTTTGCCTTCCACATGGGGACGGCCGGTGGCATATTCGTTATAATGAACCGGAACCTGTCCCACACAGTACGGAAAGCTCATTGGCAGTTTTCCGGTCGGATTGTAACGACCATACAGAACGTCTGTAATCGCTCCTGCACCTTCTGTACCTGGCATCCATACCTCTAAAATAGCTTTTGCCTTTACCTGAACGTCACGAAGATCCAAAGGACGACCGGAAAACAGAACCACAGCGATATTTTCATTAATCTCTGCTACCCGCTCCAGAAGGTTCTGCTGAATCTGCGGGATCTGAATAGTGGCATTGCTGGTTGCCTCTCCGGACTGCAGACGGTCTTCTCCGATGAACAGAACCACCTGATCTGCCTTCTTCGCCGCTTCCAGAGCTTCTTCCAGCATCTTCGCTTCTTCCTCCGGTGTATATGTTGCCTGGTTCTCCTCTGTAAATCCTTCCAGTATCACCTCTGCTCCCAGCATCGGGGAACCCTGACAACATACCACATTATTTCCTGCTTCTTCCACTGCCATGGTTTCTTCTACTGTCGTAATATCCTTTGCTTCCCCGATGATCGACCAGGACCCCATCAGATTTCTGCTGTTTACATAAGGTCCGATAAATGCCGTCTTTTTCGTTTTGTCCAGCGGCAGGATCTGTTCTTCGTTTTTCAGAAGAACAAATGACTTTCTTGCTGCCTCTCTGGCCAGTTCCCGGTGCTCTTTGCACAGGATCAGCTGCTGTTCTTTCTCCTCATCAGCATCTTTATATGGATTCTCAAATAGCCCCAACTTGTTTTTCAGTTCCAGGATACGCATACAGCATTCATCCACCAGGGATTCCGGGATCTTTCCTTCTCTCACCAGACGGCACAGGTTATCGCAGTAGATTCCTGTCATCATATCGATGTCCACGCCTGCTTCTACCGCCCTGATCGCAGCGTCTTCTTTATCTGCACAATAACCATGATAAATGGTTTCCTCAATCGCTGCCCAGTCTGAGATCAGCACTCCGTCAAATCCCATCTCATCGCGAAGAATACCCCGCATCAGTTTTTTATTACCAGTGGCCGGAATTCCGTTTACTGTATTAAAAGATGTCATAACCAGCGCTGCTCCGGCATCAATTCCGGCTTTGTAAGAAGGCAGATAAAATTCCCGGAAAGTATGTTCGGATAATTCTACTGTATTATAGTCTCTTCCTGCTGTCGGTGCTCCATACCCTGCAAAATGTTTCACACAGGCTGCGATCTTATACTCATCACTCAGGTTTTCCCCCTGAAAACCTTTTACCATACTCTCACAGAAGAGTCCGTTCAGATACGGATCCTCACCGGTGGATTCCATCACCCGTCCCCATCTGGCATCACGCACCAGATCAGTCATCGGGGCGAATGTCACATGCAGACCACTGACGGATGCCTCTTTTGCTGCGACCGCAGCGCATTTTTCTGAAAGCTCCGGCTCAAAGGTTGCTCCCTGTCCCAGCGGAATCGGAAATACGGTTTTGTAGCCATTGATGATGTCCAGCATGAATAACAGTGGGATATGATGCGGATGTTTTTCCATGTAGGATTTCTGGATTTTTTTGACTGTCTCCGCACCCATCGATCCGATCACTGAACCGGACAGTTCGATATTTTCTTCGGTAAATCCCATCTCTGCCATCGGTCCTGTGATCACCGTATCATCATCAAAAAAACCACCGATCACCTGGCTCATCTGATTCACCTTTTCTTCCAGTGACATATCGTTTAATAAAGCGGTTAACTGCTCTTTTGTCATCGTTCTTCTCCTTATTGCGTCTTTGTAGTATTGGTTTTATTCTCTATAAGTTTACATAATGTTATTTTTTAAATATCTTACTGTTTCTGATCCAACCATATATTTTATATCCACTATATAACACTCTGCCACTGTTTTTCAAGTCCCGTTCAGATACATTTTCTGTTACTGTGTACTGTACCCATTTCTTACAATCCGACGGATTCCAGGTTTTTTGTCGTATTTTGTCAATGGCTGTGGTATAATAGTTGAAATCAGGGTCTGCAGACCCTGTATTTTATAATGCAAAAATGGAAATCAAAGGAGTTTTTTATGAACAATCGAAGATACCGTCATCGCCTTCTCGCGCTCTCGGCGTCTATTTTGCTGGGCCTGTCCGGTCTGTCTTCTTCTGCGGTTGATGCTGCAGAAGTTACTGTTGAGCAACCGGCGGCAGATACCACGGTTTCTCAGGACACGGGAAATCCATCCGCAGACACCAAAGAAGCGGCAGAAGGTCAGACCGAAGGCGAAACGACGGAACCGGAACGAATCGAACCGGATGCCTACTTTGAGCCAATCCAGTCCAACGACACCGCCAACTGGCCACAAGGGCCTGCCGTATGGGCAGAATCAGCCGTTGTCATGGATCTGGACAGCGGGACTTTCCTCTATTCCAAAAACATGGATGTCGCAAAGTATCCGGCCAGTATCACCAAGATTCTCACCACACTGATCGCGATCGAACATTCCCGTCTGTCCGAAAAAGTCACTTTTTCGGAAAATGCTGTCTACGGCATCGAACAGGGAAGTTCCAATATCGGGATCCGGCTTGGGGAAAACCTGACTATGGAAGACTGTCTGTACGGCATGATGCTCGAATCTGCCAATGAAGTCTGTGTCGCCGTGGCGGAACATATCAGCGGCAGTGTGGATGCATTCGTGGAACTGATGAACCAGAAAGCAGCTTCCCTGGGCTGTACGAACACGCATTTTACCAACCCGAACGGGCTTCCGGACGAGAATCATTACACAACGGCACATGATATGGCACTGATCGCACAGGCGGCATACAACAATGCAACGTTCCGCAAGGTCTGCCAGACGACTACCTACTGCATCGGAAAGACCAACAAGTGTGGGGAAGAGCGATGGCTGAGCAACCATCATCAGATGCTTCCGGACAGGGATTATACGTATGAAGGTTGCACCGGAGGAAAAACAGGATTTACCCAGGCAGCGTTAAACACTCTGGTCACTTACGCCGAGCGGAATGGCAGACGGCTTGTATGTGTATCGCTTCGAACTAACGGAAGACAGATTTATACGGATACGGCTTCCCTTCTCGATTACGGATTCAATAATTTCCAAAATTATTCCATCTTCAACCGGAAAACCTGGGCAGATGCAAAGATGCTATACCCATCGCTGTACTTCGGACAGCCCGAGACAGTTGCAAATCTCCGCCCGACCTGCACGGTAACGCTGCCGGCCGGCATGGATCTGTCCTCTGTAGAGACCACCTGCAACCCGGGAGACGGAACCCTCTGCCGCAGCTATACATACAACCAGTATCCGGTAGGCTGCGAATCCATCCCGGACACTGCGATCCAGGCACTGTTACACAGTGAACCCACAAACATCTGCAAAAAGTCCGGGAGCGCTGCTGCATCTGATCTTGGAAATTCTGCAAAAGAAACAGCTTCCGGTATTTTTCAGAAAATACTCGCATTTGTCGCTCCTGTGGGCACGGTGATTACTTCTTTTGTCACCTCTGTCTTTACAGCTGTCCCCTGGTATTACTTTGCACTGGGCGGTGCGTTGTTTCTGATCATCATTATGGAGATTGTGCTTGCGATGAAGAAAAAGAAGAAACGGAAGAAGAAAAAAACAGCCAAAAAGAAAAACGTAAAATAAAGAAACAGGCAGATATGAATTCATAAAATCATATCTGCCTGTTTCTTTGCATCGTATACCAATAATTATTTCTTATCCACGTTTCTTCTGCAATCTATTTTTCAATCGTTACCTGATTTACGCCAAGGATCTTTGAAATCATTGCATTCGGTATGTTTTCCTTTATCTATCTATCATAGAACGACAAATCTCTTTTTTCGTATTTTACACTCCGATTAAATCTCTTTCCCTTTCGTTCCGATCGCATGTACCACAAACGGAATAAACAGTGTGATCAGTGCTGCATAACCAAGGTAAGCATATCCTTTCTTGACAACTGTCATCAGACCGAACTGTGCGATCGCGAAAGCCAGGAAGGTAAAGATTGCAGTGAAGACTGCATTTCTTGCCAGATGGCCTTTTGCTTTTTTCTCTTTGCTGTCCATGCGGCGTTCCATCGCGTTAACGCAACGGGTTACAATACCGGAGATCATGTTTACGGCTGTGGAGATAGCTCCAAGGATGATCAGAATGGAAATGATCGGGGTCAGGATACCGGAACCTACGCCATTTTGCACCAAAACCAGCATCGGAACGGATGCGGTGGCCAGATCTGCTACGTAAGCAATCGCAAGCAGACCGAAGATGGAAAGTTCCATGGCCAGGAAGTTACAGATGAACATCCAGATGGCTGCTTTGTTGATCTGTTTTACATCGGTAACATCTTCCATATGCTGGTACATAACAGATACCGATGCCAGCTGGAAGAAGAAATACAGGACTGCGGACCACAGTGCCGGGCCGAATGCACCGGTCTCAGACGAGATCACCGGCATCTCTCCGGAAGTCATGCGCCCGATGGAGGCTGTGATATCACCCCACTGTGCGATGATATTCGGAACCAGTACCAGTACCAGACCGATGATGATCAGCACACTCAGAGTAGAAGCACATTTTCTTACTACATTGGTTCCATACAGAGCAATGAAGAAGATAAATGCTGCGATGATCAGTGTACATACCCAATATGGGATACCAAACAGTGTCTGTAAGGTAGAACCTCCGGTTGCAAATGCTGCAGCGGATGCGGTACCGATCATGATCAGGTAACAGATTTCATACAGGTTGGACATCACGTGGCGGGTCTTACCATGCTGTCTGAAAAACTTCTGTAGTCGTATGTTTTGTGTTTGTATGCATAACGCATGCCATACCAGAAAAACAGTGCATATAAGCCCTGTGTGACCAGTGGCAGGATCAGACACCAGATACCGTAATTAATAAAGTACTGATAGATCTGTGCGCCGGATGCGAATCCTCCGCCAAACTGTGTGGTAAATGCCACGAACGCAAGTCCCATCGCCAGAGGCATCTTACTTTTATCAACCAGTAATGATTTTTTCTCACTCATACTTTCTTTCCCCCGATTTCCTTTATTGTCGGAATATTTCTGATTATTTATTAAACTCGATCACCTTACCCGGATTGAGGATCAGTTTATCATCAAACGCCAGCTTGATGGATTTGTACAGCTGGATCATCCGCGGTCCCACGAACTCTTCCAGGAATTCCAGACGGCCGTTTCCGATACCATGCTCTCCGGATAACTGTCCACCCAGTTCTTTGGACAGTGCGTACAGTTCTGTCAGACTGGCGTGGGTTGCTGCCTTCCACTCTTCGTCACTCATCTCCGGTCCTCGAAGCATCTCGGTGTGGATGTTTCCGTCTCCACAGTGACCACAGGGCTCTACACGGATGCCATGGGCACTTGCGATCTTTTTCGCTGCCTTTACATACTCTGCGATTCTTGCTCTCGGGACAACCACATCACACTCTTCCTGTGCCACAGAATCCGCTTTCATGCCTTCCAGGATACCGCCGCGCACACTCCATACCGCTCCGGCGCGTTCCGGTGTTCCGGCGATCGCACAGTCCAGAGCTCCGTTTGCCAGTGCTGCCTCTGCAGCAGCTTCCACGGCACTGTCAAGTTCCTGCTTACTCGAAGCATCGTACATTACGATCAGAACTGCCTCACCCTCTTTCACCGGAAACATTTTGTTCAGGTTCCGCTCTACAATGTCTATCAATTCTCGCTCAAGGAATTCTATCGCAGTCGGTACAAACGGCAGTTCCAGTACCTTCGGAACCATGTCCGCACACTCTTCAAGGCTCTTAAACGGCATAACCAGCGTACAGGTGCAGGTCGGTGCCGGAAGCAGTTTTAATGTCACTTCCGTCATGATACAAAGGGTTCCCTCGGAACCGATGATCAGGTCTTTCACATCATATCCGGTCGTATTTTTCACAACATTGGATGAAAAATTCATGATCGATCCGTCCGGCATAACTGCCTCGATACAGCGGACAAAATCTCTCGTCAGTCCGTAACGGACCGCTTTCATACCACCGGCATTTGTGATAACATTGCCGCCGATGGAAGCTGTTTTTTCGCCTGGGTCCGGCGGATAAAAAAGTCCTCCTGCTGCAGCGGCTGCCTGGATATCAATGAGCAGTGCTCCCGGCTCCGCTGTGATGGTCTGGTTCTTTCTGTCGATCGGAAAGATCTTGTTCATGCGCATCACAGAAAGCATGATTCCACCATATTTACAGGTTGCTCCGCCTGCAAGTCCGGTTCCTGCGCCACGGCATACCACCGGGATATTTTCTTTATATGCGTAAGCCATGATGGCTGAGATCTCTTCTTTATTTAAAACCTCCACATAAAGCTCCGGAGGAAAAACTCCGTACTCCGGCATCTCATCACGATAATATTCTTTTGCGATCTCATCGCCGACCCATACACGATCTGAAGCAGTCACAGAACGGATGTAGTCAAAATCTTCTGAAGTCATTTTTTTATAGGGATATGCCATGACTTAATCCTCCTTCCGATTCTTTATCAGTTCTGTCAGCTCCGGTACAACCTGATACAGATCATCCACGATGCAGTAATCTGCAACATTAAAGATCTGTGCCTCCGGATCATTGTTGATCGCTACGATACAGTCAGATCCTGTCATGCAGGAGGTAAACTGGATAGCACCGGATACGCCGCAGGTGATGATCAGCTTCGGACGGACAGTTCTTCCGGAAAGTCCGATCTGATGTGCAACATCTCCGAATCCGTTTTCTACCATAGGACGGGTGAAGGCAAGCTGTCCGCCAAGGGCATCTGCCAGTTCCCGGCACATTTCCACATCCTTTTCATTCCGGACACCACGGCCTGCTACTACCAGAACATCCTCTTCCTCAAGGCTCTTTACCTTATCAATGACCCTGGATGACAGAATCTTGATCCTGGAATCTGCCATTTTTTCATTTACCGGACATACAACCACCTGACCATGCGGATTTTTTACTTTTTCTGCCTTGTCCATAACCTTATAACGAACCGTGGCAAACTGTGGCCGTGATTTGGTGATGCCGATCTGAGCCATGATATTTCCGCCGAAAGCCGGTCTGATCTGGATCATATCGGTGTTGGAACGGATATCCAGAGTTGTGCAGTCTGCAGTCAGTCCCGTATGGAATCTGGTGGAAAGCCTCGGCGCAAGGGAACGTCCCAGCGCAGTAGCTCCGATCAGCACAGAGCTTGGTTTGTTTGCTGCGATACAATCTGCAACTGCGTCTGTATAACAGTCTGCGCGGAAGCCTTCGAAGCCTTCATGCTCATATACGTACACATTGTCTACGCCATACGGCAGAAGCTTTTCCGCATTTTCCTTTGTTCCTTTTCCTCCGACGATCACACAGTTAACCTGATAACCGACTTTGACAGCCATCTTTCTTGCTTCTCCGATCAGCTCAAAGGTAACCGGATGGATCTCTCCTCTCTCCTGCTCCACATAGATAAGAAAGTTTTTCCATTTATCCTTGTCAAAGGATTTCGCCTTCTGCTCAAACCGGATGGCTTTCTCCGGGCAGTTACGAACGCAAAGCCCACACATACGACAGGCATCGCCTACAACAATTCCATTTCCCTCTATGGTGAGGGCCCCAAAAGGACATTTCTCCACGCATACTCCGCAGAGTACGCATTTGTTTATATCAAATTTTAAAAATTCCATGTTCCGCTTCCCCCTATATGATCTTCTTTCCGGTCAGGAGAGCAACAAGCTTGTCTGCTTTTTCCTTTGCAGTTCCTTCCAGATAAACCTGTTTTTCGCTTTCCTCCGGCGCAAACATTTTTTCCACAGAGGTGGGGGAACCGATCAGTCCGTAACGGCTCAGATCCTGATCCGGCATATCTTCAAAGCTTAAGATCCGTACCGGACGGTCTGCAGTTGCTTTCTTTAATAAGTAGGACGGCAGACGTGGCACGCAGGTATCCTTATCAATAGTCAGCAGACATGGATACGGAATCTCGGAAACCTGGGAAACACTGACAAGATCCTGACGGACCTGAATGCTTTTTTCATTGACGTCCATGATCTCAGCTACCCATGCAGCATGTGGGATGGTCAGATGCTCTGCAATGGCCGGTCCAACCTGGGCTGTATCTCCATCTGTGGTCTGTCTTCCGCAGATGATCAGATCTGCACCGCCGATCACCTGGATTCCCTGTGCTAACGCATAAGAGGTTGCCAGAACATCCGCTCCCGCAAATTTTCGGTCTGAAAGAATCACGCCCTCATCAGCACCCATGGTATAAGCATCCCGGATCATCTCTTCCGCCTGAGGCGGTCCCATAGTAAGAACGGTTACAGTTCCGCCTGTTTTTTCCCGGATCGCAAGGGCTGTTTCCAATGCAAACAGATCATATGGATTAGTCCTTGTCTCACCGGACATTCGTTTCATGGCACCGGTTTCCGGATCGATATCAACCTTGGAAGTTGCCGGTACCTGCTTCATACATACAACGATCTTCATTTTCTATCTTCTTTCCTGTATTTTCACTTTTATTTTTTGCTTTAAAACGTTAAACAACTGTATAAGTATAGCATTAACGTGGTATAAAGTCGAGAGGGTTTTGGTAAATTCTGCACAAAAAAGCATTGAAAAAACTTTTAAGCATGCTATAATTACTCTCCGTTATCAAATAAAGCAGACATATGAATCTTTACAATATCACATCGATCAAGGAGCATATATGTAATGGAAGACATCCGTGCAATCTACAGAATTTTCAACAATCTAAAATATGAAATGGAAAATAATGGATGGGTCTATCAGTGGCATTTAGGCGATGAACCTATAAAAGTAACTCATAAATTTAACCCTCCTGTAACACCTGAAGAATTTCAGCTGTTTGAAAAATATTTTCCCAATATGAAACTTCCTGCCTCATACAAAGCTTTTTTATCCTGCTCAAATGGCATGGAACTTTTTTGCGGAGAGGAAGGCAGTTCTTTAGTCAGCTGTACCATTTATTCTTTAAAAAGAGCGCTCAAAGAAAAGGAATCTTGGAATAGTACGCCTATTTTATCTGATCCGGAGTTTACATATCATCTTCCTGTTCTTTGCTTACAGGACATCGGCGATATAACCATGGATCTTCAGGCTGTATCAGAAGGCAGAGACGATTACCTATGCTATCCAGCTCCAGATACTGATCGTTTTAATATCCCTTTTAATGAATGGCTGGAAAGATATATCGTATGCCAGGGGCATGAATTCTGGTATTTCTTGAATCCATAAAACAGAAATTTTATGAATATTTTTCGTAAAAATACCCCGGAAACCTTACGGTTCCGGG
>OHZB01000519.1_pt1 | contig 11264 bp, 8 predicted proteins | sample 1580351 | NCBI WGS metagenome assembly OHZB01 (sample SAMEA3882512, study PRJEB24775) | human gut metagenome | biome: human-associated habitat; feature: intestine environment; material: feces | place: Netherlands | collected 2009/2010 | reverse complement strand
TGTTTGAGGTGGATCTGACGCAGACCAGTGATGGAGTATGGGTGTGCCGCCATAACTGGAAAGAGTCTCTTGGACAATGGGAAGGAGAAGAACGAAAAGTTCTATCCTCAGAAGAATTTTTAAATACGCCTATATATGGGAAATACACCCCTATGACCTTTGAAGACCTTCTGAAACTGCTGGACGAATATCCGGATGCATTTGTAATGATAGATTCCAAACAATATTCTGTCCGCAATTACCAGCGTACTCTTGAGGATTATGCACAGTACAGGGAAATCTCTATAAAAGCTGGCATCGAGCATACGCTTAAACAGATCATCCCGGAAATATACAATTCAGCCATGTATCCTGGAACAGCACTTTTGTATAAATTTCCTGCATATATCTATTCTCTGTGGCAGGAATATACCACAGAAGAATTGAACGATATTGCAGAATTCTGTCAAACCAATAAAATCATGGCTGTAACCATTTATCGTGACTACTGGTCCGAAGAAGTGCAGAAAATTTTTGACGAACGGGACATTTTGGTATATATTTATACCATAAATGACAAAGAGGAAGCCAAAAGATATCTGGCGAATGGGGCGCAAGGTGTCTGTACAGATGTACTGATCACAGATAACCTGAATTAAGCTGCACTGTCTAATTATATAACATACGAAAATAATACTTGAAAAGGACTGCCATTCATTGGCTCATTCATAATTGCTTTTTGAGCTTTACCCTGTGAATAGTAGTGAAAAAGGATTAAATACACATGAAAATCAGAACAATGGCTGCTGTTTTTGCAGCGAAATCTGCAGGCTTTATATGCAGGAAAATGGGACGCCAGGGAGTGACCTGGGCGGGCAAGATCGCATTAAAGATCAATCCTGACATCCTGGAAGATCTTTCTTCTCAGGTGCGAAAGAAAATATTTGTGACCTGTGGAACCAACGGTAAGACAACCACCAACAACATGCTCTGCGCAGCCCTTGAAAATGAAGGGCAGAAAGTAGTCTGCAATCACACCGGTTCTAACATGTTAAACGGCGTTGTAGCAGCCTTTGTGCTGGCTGCCGGACCTACAGGCAGGCTGGATGCAGATTACGCCTGCATTGAGGTAGACGAGGCTTCTACCCGCCATGTATTTCCAGGCCTGAAGCCGGACTACATGCTTCTGACTAATTTGTTCCGCGACCAGCTGGACCGCTACGGTGAAATTGATATTACCATGAACATTCTGGAAGAGATGATCCGCACAGTACCGAAAATGCAGGTAATCGTAAATGCTGACGATGCGCTTTCTGCGTATCTTGCTATGGACAGCGGCAATCCGTACATCACATATGGAATCAGTAAGCCTGTCCAGAAGAGTGCGGCAAACGAGATACGGGAAGGACGTTTTTGTAAAAAGTGTGGTGCCAGGCTGGAATACAGTTTTTACCACTATAGTCAGCTGGGGGATTACAAGTGCCCATCCTGTGGCTTTGCAAGACCGGAAATCAAATATGATGCCCATGATGTAAAGGTTGGTGATCAACTGTCCTTTCAGGTGGAGGATAAGCACCTTACAGCCAATTACAAAGGCTTTTATAATGTATATAATATTCTGGCTGCTTATGCCGGGCTGCGTACAGTTGGATTTTCCGGAGAGCATTTCCAGAATATGCTTCAGAAATTCAATCCGGAAAATGGACGTATGGAACAGTTCCGCATTAAAGGAACTGGTGTTATGCTGAATCTTGCAAAGAATCCTGCTGGTTTTAACCAGAATATTTCTGCAGTTATGCAGGATAAAACCCAGAAAGATATTATTATCACCATCAACGACAATGCACAGGATGGAACAGATATTTCCTGGCTCTGGGATGTGGATTTTGACCTTCTGGGCGATGCGAGCATTCATTCCATTACAGTCAGCGGTATCCGCTGCCAGGATATGCGCCTTCGGATGAAATATGTGGACATTCCGGTTATGCTTGAGGAAAATGTGGAAACAGCGATCCGAAAAAGGATTGAAGACGGCGTAGGCAATCTCTACGTTCTGGTAAACTACACTGCATTATTCAGCACTCATAATATTCTTAAGAAAATGGAGGGAGAAAAGGAATGAAACTGACAATCGGACATTTATATCCTGATCTCCTGAACCTGTATGGAGACAGAGGAAATATCCAGTGCCTTATGAGACGCTGCCAGTGGCGTGGAATTGAGGCAGAGACCATTGCCTTTGAACTGGGGGACAAGATTGATTTTTCCAGACTGGATATTGTGCTCCTGGGCGGTGGTTCCGACAGGGAGCAGATGCTGGTTTGTGAGAAGCTGAAGGAAATTCAGCCGGATTTTAAGAAATATGTGGAAGATGGCGGCGTAGTTATCGCTATCTGCGGTGGCTATCAGCTTCTTGGAAAATATTATAAGACAGATCAGGGAACCATTACAGGGCTTGACCTGGTAGATCTTTACACCGAACAGGGAGAGGGACGTCTGATCAGCAATATTGTGCTGAAAAGTGACCTTTTTGATATGCCTGTGGTTGGATTTGAGAACCATGGAGGAAGAACCTGTATTAATAACTGCAAGCCTCTGGGAAAAGTACTCTATGGATCTGGAAATGATGGAAAAACAGGCTATGAGGGTGTGGTTTACAAGAATGTGATCGGAACTTACCTTCACGGTCCGCTTCTTCCCAAGAACCCGCAGCTGGCAGACTGGCTGATCGCACATGCCCTTGAGCAGAAATATGGAAAGGAAGTCCAGCTTGCGCCGCTGGATGATACAGAAGAGAAGGCAGCAAATGATTACGTATATCATCGCTTTGTAAAAGAGAACTGATACAAACAAGCTCCAAAGCCTGTTTGAAAATCATTCCTGCCTTGCAGAGAGCCTTTTTCAAACATGCTCTGATATGTACAGATAAAAATAAGGGGAACGATATGGCAAAAGGAATCAATCAAAAAGGGAAAATCCTTTATCTTGAAAAAATATTGAGAGAGACCAGTGAAACACATCCGTGCACTATGCAGGAAATTATCGGAAGACTTCAAGAAAACGGAGTTAGTGCTGAGCGAAAAAGTATTTATGACGATATGGAAGTGCTGAGAAGCTTTGGCATGGACATTAAGTTTAAAAGAGGAAAGTATACCGGATATTATGTTGCCGGAGAAGCTGCCGCAGAGAGCGTAAATACATCCACTACAGAAATGAATGGTGCAAATCCGGAAGACTCTGCAAAAAACAGTGCTGGAGCAGAGAATGAAGGCAGTGCATTTTCCAATGAGGCTCACAAAAAAGCGAAAAATTCCTGGCTGCTTCCACCGTCAGATTCTGAGGAGGATAAACCGGTGAAGCTTCTTTGCAGAAATAAGAAAAAGAAAGAAGTCATGGCAGCACTTGGAAATTATGCCCAGTACAAGGAGAAAGAAGAGGATACTTTCGTTGCTGCAGTGCAGGTGGATGAGACCTCTGAGTTTTACGGATGGCTTACAGGCATGGGGAAAGATGTAATCCTTATGAAGCCTAAGAAGTCAGTTCAGGCTTACCGTGATTACCTGAAGGGAATCCTGAAAGAATATAAGTAAGAATACTATTTGAAAAAGCTTGAAAATAGAGAATGATATGAAGTTACATAGAAAGGAATTTTTATGAAAAAGCAAATTGCAGGACTTCTTACCGGACTTCTGGTGTGCAGTGCTTTTCTCACAGGCTGTGGTAAAAATGAAGCCACCGAGGCTGTAAAAGAGAGCGTTGAGGACGAAAATGAGGGCACTGGAGACACGAAGGACGCTGACAGCAAAAAGGATACGAATAGAAAGTCCGATAAACAGGACAGTGATAAAAGTGATGAAAATTCAGAAGAAAGTGAGACAACTGAAGCACCGGAGGAAAATCTTGATAAGGTGGGGGTTCTGCTTCCGGAAGAGGGAGAGGATATCAACAGCAGTCTGGAGCGTACAGAACTGAAATCACGTCTGGAAGAGGCAGGTTATGAAGCTGCTATGTATTTTGCCGGGGACGATTCTGACACCCAGGCAGAACAGATCAGGGAGCTTCTTCAGGATGAGAAACTGAAAGCATTGGTAATTTCACCTGTTGATCCATATGGTCTTACAGATGTACTGGAAGAGGCTTCCGAGCTCTCAATTCCGGTGATTGACTATGACAATCTGATCATGGATACGCCCAACGTGAAATATTTTGTCACTTTTAATATGCGTGCAATTGGAAAAGAGATTGCCAAAAATATTGTAGAGAAAGAAGAACTGGATAAAGTCCGGGAAGACAGAGGTGCCCGTACCATAGAGTTTCTTATGGGCTCTCCGGATGATGACGCCTCGTTATTCCTGTTTAACGGAATAATGGAGGTTCTGCAGGAGTATATTGACGATGGTACCCTGATCTGCCGTTCCGGCCGTGTGACTTTTGATGAAACCAGCATTATGGATCAGAATACAGATACTGCGAAGAAGCAGCTGAAATCTGAGATAGACGAATTTTATTCTCTGGAGAAAACTCCGGATATTATCTGCACTGCTTCTGATGATTTTGCTCTGGCAGCTCTGGAGCTTCTGGAAAAAGAGCAGCTCCAGCCTGGTGATGAGAACTGGCCTCTGATCACAGGTGTAAATGCAGATGCAGATGCTGTTAAAAGTGTGGCAGAAGAAAAAATCGGTTTTACAGTCATGCTGGATCGCCGGGATCTGGCAGAAGCCCTGACGAAGCTGGTGGAAACCTACCTGAATGGGGATGACGTTGATATCAATAATTATTCCCAGTATGATAATGGTGTGAAGATCATTGGAACGGTTACCTGTGATGGAAAGCTGATCGATAAGGATAATTATCAGATTCTTGTGGATAATGGATTCTATCTGGCAGAAATGATCGCGCCGGAAGCCTCTCCTATGCCTGTTCCCGAGGAAGTAAGTCCGACACCGGAAGTGACAGTGACGCCGGAGGCGAGTCTTACACCGGAAGGTGGTGAGCCTGAGAAAAAGAGCCAGGTAATTCCAAAGGATGAGCCTGAAGTGAGCACAGAAGAAGTTCCGGCTGTAAAGGATGGAGAAAACCAGGAGAGCAATAGCAAGCTGCAGAGTAGTGGAAAAGCATAAAACGGAAGTAAAATGAAAATACGTAAGTAAAATGAAAATACCAGTAATCGTTTGGTGATTACTGGTATTTTTGCTCCTAAAAATTAATCGCGGAAGGTCAGGGAATCATCTGTCATGGAATCAATGATAGCCAGAGATTCCAGACGGACACCCATATCGCGGATCTGCTGTCCGCCGTGCTGGAAGCCCTTCTCAATTACGATTCCGGCACCTTCAAGAGTAGCTCCGGATTTCTTTACAATATCGATCAGTCCGAGAAGAGCACAGCCATTTGCAAGGAAATCATCAATAAGAAGTACGTGATCCTCCGGACTAAGGAACTTCTTGGAAATAATAACATCATAAACTTTCTTATGGGTAAAGGATTCAATCTTGGTGCAGTACATCTCGCCGTCCAGGTTTACACTCTGGGATTTCTTGGCAAATACTACAGGAACATGAAAATACTGTGCTGCAATACAGGCAATGCCAATACCGGAAGCTTCAATAGTGAGGATCTTGGTGATGGGGCAGTCTGAGAAACGCGCCTTAAACTCCTTACCAATCTCATTGATCAGGTCAATGTCCATCTGGTGGTTCAGGAAACTGTCTACCTTTAATATATTGCCTGGTTTCACAACGCCATCTTTCAGAATACGTTCTTTTAAAAGCTGCATGGCTATATCTCCTTTTCGCTTCATGTCGTTTCGATTTTAGTATTTCTATGATACGACATTCTCTGAAGAAGTTCAATTATTTTTGACAAAAAAGTACAAAATATCTATAATGAAATTAATTTATGGAAAAAGGATTAGCTTTATTGTGAAAAACATCTGCAGTCAGCCGGATAAACAGTAATGCAAATGCGGGAGATGACAAAGGAGCAGATAGTTTTACAAAAAAGAGCAGGTGAGAATATGAAAGAGTATGAAGTAATCTGGGAAATTTTCAACAAATGCCCCAGGAATCAGATGCGGGATGTGTTTGTAGATGAGGTGGAGATAGAAGACCCGGAAGAATATGTAAAGAATAAATTTAAGGGAAAAGAAGTAACCTATGAGAAGACGGTTCTGGAAGATGGCACCATCATATTTGACATCCAGACCTCCCAGATCAAACAGAGATGTTCCTTTACGGAAATATAAGCTGCAGGTCACGAAGCGGATTTTAAGCTACTGCTTACAACAACGACCTTAGAGCATGTTTGAAAAAGGCTTTCCGCAAGATGTGCGTCACAATTTGTGGGAGATTTTGTCCGGATGAGGGCGCCGTAGCGGGCTACGGCAACCGAATTCGGGCAAAATATACCGCAAAGTGGGGCGTGCAGATTGCGGGAATGATTTTTCAAACAGGCTCTAAGGCATATTTTTTAATACAATCATCAGAAATAGTGCATATTTAAGGGAAGTATGTTATAATAAACGGACGTGCTTCAAAAGAATTACACCAGTCAGAAACCATCCACAGAACACTGTTGGATATGCGAAATGGTTGGAAAAACAGGAGGATGACATGATAGAAGAACAGTTAGAGAACCACCTGCATGAAGGCGAGGAAGAGCATATGCATACCCATGTTCTGGAAGATGGCACCACTGTCATGCATTCCCATGGAGAACACGGACATCACCACAGTCATGCACAGACCAAGGCTGTACTGAACCGGCTTTCCCGTGCAATCGGGCACCTGGAATCCATCAAACGTATGGTGGAAGACGGCCGGGACTGCAGCGAAGTGCTGATCCAGCTTTCCGCAGTGAAATCTGCTATTAATAATACAGGCAAGATTATTTTACAGGATCACATTGAACACTGTATTGTGGATGCGGTAGAGCATGGAGACAAGGACGCCATCAAGGAACTGGAACGTGCAATTGACAGGTTTATGAAATAAATAAGGAAAAAGGAGATAGATAAAAATGGCAAAAGAATGTGACAGCAAGACTTGCGACAAATCAAGCTGTGAAGGCTGTGCCAGCAAGAAAAATCCGCAGAGCATGCAGGCAGCAATGAATGCAATGTCAAATGTAAAGCATGTGATCGGTATTGTAAGTGGTAAAGGCGGCGTTGGAAAATCCTTTGTGACAGCATCTCTTGCAAACAGAATGGCAAAGAAAGGCTATAAAGTAGGAATCCTTGACGCAGACATTACCGGACCATCCATTCCGAAAATGTACGGCCTGAAAGGTGCTGCCCAGGCAAACGACAGCGGTATTTTCCCTATGGAGACCAAAAACGGAATCAAGGTTATGTCCATTAACCTGCTTCTTCCAACTGAGGACACTCCGGTAATCTGGCGTGGACCGATCCTTGGCAACATGGTAAAACAGTTCTGGACAGATGTTATCTGGGGCGACGTAGACTATCTGTTTGTGGATATGCCTCCTGGAACAGGTGATGTTCCGCTTACAGCATTCCAGTCTCTGCCGATCGAAGGAATCGTGATCGTAACATCACCTCAGGATCTGGTTAAGATGATCGTTAAGAAAGCCTTTAATATGGCTGAGATGATGAAGATACCGGTACTTGGAATCGTAGAGAACTACAGCTATGTGAAATGTCCGGACTGCGGAAAAGAGATCAAGGTCTTTGGCGAGAGCCATATCGATGAGATCGCTGCAGAACTGAAGGTTCCGGTCCTGGGCAAGATGCCGATTGACGTGAAGCTTGCAGAGCTTGCAGACAGCGGTCTGTTCAGTAAGATCGAGAATGAGTATATCACTGCGGCAGCAGACGTGATGCCGAAGGCTGAAGCGTAAGTAATAAGAATAATATCTGACCGATATCAATAACAGAAAAGACCACCGGAATTGAGTACATAAGGATCGTAATAACCTTATGGCAGATTCCGGTGGCTTTTTTTACTGAATCAGGGAAGTCTCCTGCTTCGATCGCGAAAAGCAGTAAGCGGCAGGAACTTGATCGTATCAGATCTGGGAAAAATATTTAAGAAAGCACTGGGCAGCCTGGGAAAGCTGCAGTGCCTCATGATGAGCGATCACGGCACTTCTTGCGGGCAGAGGTGTTTTCAGATGGACAGGTTCCAGACCCGGACGGTTGCGGAGCATATAATCCGGGATACAGGCAATACCAAGTCCGATCTCTGCAAGATCGATCAGCAGATCGTTGCTGTTCAGTTCAACCTCAGGCAGCAGCTTCAGTCCCTGGGCTGCAAACACCTGATGAAGATATTCGCTGGTGGTACTCTTTGGAGCGAGCATCAGGATGGGATAATCCAGAAGATTTTCCATGGAAAGAGGCGATTTGCCCATGGTGAAATAGTCCGGATTTGCCACGAAGATATCCCGGAATTCCAGCACAGTCTGAAGCTTGGTGTGGGCTGAAAGCCGGGAATTCGGGTAGTTGGTGACGATCAGCTCAGCCTGGCCGTTTTCCAGAAGCTCCGCACATCCGATGGAGGTACTGTTGATGATCTTGATCCGTACCTCCGGATGATCCTTGTGGAAACGGCGGAGATAGGGGATGAGAAAATAGCGGCACAGAGTATCGCTGGCACCGATCCGCAGCTGACCGGTAAGATTTCCTTCTCCGGAAAGGACAGCCTCTCCTTCGTTGAGCATGGAAAGGGCCGGCTTTACATGCTGGAGGAGAAGTTCTCCCTCCGGAGTCAGGATGACCCGTTTGGTACTGCGCACAAACAGAGTATGGCCCAGCTTTTTTTCAAGGTTTTTGACGGCCTGGCTTACTGCAGACTGTGAGATAAAAAGCTGTCTGGAAGCCTCCGAAAAGCTCAGCGTTGTGGCCACGTAATAAAACACTTTGTAAAGTTCAAGATTGATATCCATACGTGAAAAATCCTCCGCTTATAAATGATATAAGATATATTAATTTTACTAATGATATTTCCTATGATACTATATTTTCAGCAGAAAAGAAAGACAGAAATGCTTTCTGCACGTTTACCATCCTTATTATCGGATATAGAGAAAGGAGCCTTCTATGAGCAACGTAAGACGTGTGTATGTAGAAAAGAAACCTGCCTTTGCAGTAAAAGCAAAGGAACTGAAACATGAGATCAAACATTATCTTGGAATCAGCACTGTGACAGCAGTCCGTGAGCTGATCCGTTATGACGTGGAGAATATCTCCGATGAAGTATTTGAGAAAGCCTGCAAGACCGTATTTGCAGAGCCGCCGGTAGATGATCTGTATCTTGAAAAATTTGATGTGGCAGAGGGCGCACGTGTATTTTCCGTAGAATTCCTTCCCGGACAGTTTGACCAGAGAGCCGATTCTGCAGTGCAGTGTGTACAGTTCCTGGATGAGAATGCAGCACCGATCATCCGTTCAGCAACTACTTATGTAATCGAAGGAAACGTTACAGATGCAGAGTTTGAGGCGATCAAACATCACTGCATCAACCCTGTAGATTCCCGTGAGACAGGTCTGCAGAAACCGGAAACACTGGTAACTGTTTTCCCGGAACCGGAAGATGTTAAGATTTTTGACGGATTTAAGGAAATGCCGGAAGCAGAATTAAAGGAACTTTATGATTCTTTAAATCTTGCAATGACATTCAAGGATTTCCAGCATATCCAGCATTATTTCAAAGAAGAAGAGAAACGTGACCCGTCCATGACAGAAATCCGTGTACTGGATACCTACTGGTCTGATCATTGCCGTCACACAACCTTCTCCACAGAACTGACAGATGTAAAATTTGACGAAGGTGATTACAAAGCACCGATCGTAGATACTTACAAGAAATATCTTGCTGACAGAGAAGAACTTTACAAGGGCCGTAAGGACAAATTTGTCTGCCTGATGGATCTGGCTCTGATGGCTATGAAGAAACTGAAAGCAGAAGGAAAGCTTGCTGATCAGGAAGAATCTGATGAGATCAATGCCTGCAGTATTGTAGTTCCTGTAGATGTAGACGGTAAAGAAGAGGAATGGCTGATCAACTTCAAGAACGAGACACATAACCATCCTACTGAGATCGAACCATTCGGTGGTGCAGCTACCTGCCTTGGCGGTGCGATCCGTGACCCGCTTTCAGGACGTACCTATGTATATCAGGCAATGCGTGTAACAGGTGCGGCAGATCCTACTGTTTCTGTAAAAGAAACTCTCAAGGGTAAACTTCCGCAGAAGAAACTGGTAAGAAGCGCAGCTCATGGTTACAGCTCCTATGGAAACCAGATCGGTCTTGCAACAGGTTATGTAAAAGAAGTTTACCATCCTAACTATGTAGCGAAACGTATGGAGATCGGTGCTGTTATGGGTGCTGCTCCCAGACGCGCAGTAATCCGCGAGAATTCTGATCCGGGAGATATCATTATCTTACTTGGAGGACGTACAGGACGTGACGGTATCGGTGGCGCTACCGGTTCTTCCAAGGTTCATACAGAAGCTTCTATCGAAGTATGTGGCGCTGAGGTACAGAAAGGTAATGCTCCTACTGAGCGTAAGATCCAGCGTATGTTCCGCCGTGAAGAAGTCAGCCATATCATCAAGAAATGTAATGACTTTGGTGCAGGCGGTGTTTCCGTTGCTATCGGTGAGCTGGCAGCAGGTCTGAGGGTAGATCTTGACAAGGTTCCGAAGAAATATGCAGGTCTTGACGGAACTGAGATCGCAATCTCCGAATCTCAGGAACGTATGGCTGTAGTAGTTGATCCGAAGGATGTAGATACTTTCCTTGGCTATGCAAATGAAGAGAACCTGGAGGCAATTCCGGTTGCAGTTGTAACAGAGGATCCTCGTCTGGTACTTGTATGGAGAGGCAAAGAAATCGTAAATATTTCCCGTGCATTCCTGGATACCAACGGTGCACATCAGGAGACCTCCGTTGAGGTTGAGATCCCGTCAAAGGACGGAAATCTTTTCGAGGAACGTCCGGATGTAACAGATGTAAAGAAAAAATGGATGGATACTCTTGCTGACCTGAATGTATGCTCACAGAAGGGCCTTGTGGAGATGTTTGACGGCTCCATCGGCGCAGGCAGTGTATTTATGCCTCACGGTGGCAAATATCAGCTGACAGAGACACAGTCCATGGTTGCAAAGGTTCCGGTACAGAACGGAAAAACAGAGACTGTTACCATGATGAGCTACGGCTTTGATCCATACCTTTCCTCATGGAGTCCGTATCATGGAGCTGCCTACGCAGTAACCGAGTCTGTTGCCAAGATCGTTGCAACCGGTGGTGATTATAAGAAGATCC
>OHZB01000515.1_pt1 | contig 11292 bp, 10 predicted proteins | sample 1580351 | NCBI WGS metagenome assembly OHZB01 (sample SAMEA3882512, study PRJEB24775) | human gut metagenome | biome: human-associated habitat; feature: intestine environment; material: feces | place: Netherlands | collected 2009/2010 | reverse complement strand
CCTGCGTGAAAATGGCGGATCTGATCCTGCCGGAGGGCGTTGTCGTATCCATGAAGGACAAGGACGGCAACGTGACCGAGGAGAAGATCGACGACGAATATTATGACGTGCCGATGGCCGTGCTGGTCAACGGCTACAGCGCCAGCGCGTCGGAGATCCTCGCGGGCGCGATTCGCGATAACCACGCGGGGCTGCTCGTGGGCACCAAGACCTTCGGCAAGGGTGTTGTGCAAAGCTCTCTGGAATTTGCCGACGGAAGCGGCATGAAGGTCACGACCGCGCGGTATTATACGCCCAGCGGTGAGTGTATTCATGAAATCGGCATCGAGCCGGACGTGGAGGTGGAGCTGGACGAGGATGCGGTGACGCGCTACGGCATCAACAACCTGCCGCATGACCACGACGCGCAGCTCCAAAAGGCGATTGAGCTGCTCGGCGGCACGCCGGTGTTGACGACGGCCACGCCGGATGAAGCGGACGCGGCGGAGGAAAAGTAACATGCTGCATATCGGCTGTCATCTGTCCTGCGCCAAGGGCTATCTGTCGATGGGCGAACAGGCGCTCGCCCTCGGCGCGGACACGTTTCAGTTCTTTACGCGCAATCCGCGCGGCGGCAGCGTCAAGCCGTTTGATCGGCAGGATGCGGACGCGCTGAACGACTTCCTTGCGGCGCATCGGTTCGCGCCGATTCTCGCGCATGCGCCGTATACGCTCAACGCCTGCGCGGCGGATGCGTCCATCCGCGAATTTGCCGTGCGCACCATGCGGGAGGATTTGGAGCGTCTCGCGCATATCCCCGGCGCGATGCTCAACTTCCATCCGGGCAGCCATGTCAGGCAGGGCGTGGAGATCGGCGTTCGCTACATCGCGGACATGCTGGATGCGGTCATGGCGGAGGGGACGGCCACGCCGATTCTGCTGGAAACCATGGCGGGCAAGGGAAGTGAGGTCGGGCGCAGCTTTGAGGAACTGCGCCAAATCGTGGATGCCGCACGCGACGGAGATCGGATTGGCGTGTGTCTGGATACCTGCCATGTGTACGACGCGGGCTATGACGTGGTTGGGCGGCTTGACGATGTGCTCGGCGAGTTTGACCGCGTGCTCGGCCTGTCGCGGCTTCGAGCGATTCATTTGAACGACAGCAAGAACCCGATGGGCAGCCGAAAGGATCGCCATGAGCAGATCGGAAAGGGCAGTCTGGGGCTGGACGCAATCGCGGCGATCATCAATCATCCGGCGCTGCGAAACCTGCCGTTCTACCTGGAAACGCCGAACGAGCCGGAGGGGTACGCGCGGGAAATCGCGCTGCTGCGGGGGCTTTACAAAGGAGAATGAACATGCAGACGGTTGGAATCGTTGGCTTGGGCGCGCTGGGCGTGCTGTTCGGTCAGCGGCTGCTTGAAAACGGCGCGGATGTGCGCGTGATTGCAGACGAGGCGCGCGCGGAAAGATATCAAAAGCAGGGCGTTATCTGCAACGGCACGCCCGTGAACTTTCGATATGAAACACCGGAGGCGGCAAAGCCCGTCGATCTGATGATCTTTGCAACCAAAGAGAGCGGTTTGCGCGGCGCGATGGAGACCGCATCCGGATTTATCGGAGAAAACACGCTGATGCTCTCTGTGCTCAACGGTGTGAGCAGCGAGGAGACGATTGCCGCGCGCTTTGGCGAACGGAACGTGATTTACTGCACGGCGCAGGGCATGGACGCGGTGAAGGTCGGCAATGCGCTGACCTACGCGCATGCGGGCATGATTGTGCTGGGCGAAAAGCAGCCGGGCGGGATTTCGCCGCGGGTGCAGCAGATCGCCGATTTCCTGAATACGCACGGCGTGACGGCGCAGCCGGTCGGCGACATGGTGCGCCGCCAATGGGGCAAGCTGATGCTCAACGTCGGCATTAACCAGACGGTGATGGTCTTTGAAGGCGATTATGGCACGGTTCAGAAACCGGGCAAGCCGCGCGAAATCATGCTGGCCGCCATGCGCGAGGTGCAGAAACTTGCGGCGCTGGAGGGCTATCCCATCAGCGACGCGGAGTTTGACGATTGGGTTAATCTGGCGGATTCGCTGTCGCCTGCGGGCAAGCCGAGTATGCGGCAGGACGGCGAAGCGCACAGAAAGAGCGAGGTCGAGTTATTCGCGGGCACAATCATCCGCCGCGCAGCGAAATTCGGGCTGGATGTGCCGGTGAACCGCTGGCTCTACGATACCGTGAAGCAGATGGAAGCGGGATATTAAAAAGGGCTGTTAAGCTAGCAACACCGATGTTTCAAGAATAAAACTAAGTATTTTTGCCCGAAGGTTTCCAAAGGGCGATCGGAAAGCCCTTTGGTGGGGCGATGGGGCAAAGCCCCATATTCAAAAATGCTTAGATATTTGTTTCTTGAAGTGTTCGGTTTGAAGCTTGACAGCCCTTTTTGCGTAAATTTACGCAAGCAGGAAGAAAATGTCAATGTGATTCGTCTATTTCCTGACCGCGTTCTTCGAACTGAAGCAAATCGCAGGCAATCGGGGCGTAAAACAGCCGCTTGATTTCCGTAAGATCGCGCGTCTGCGGCAGAATCCACATCAGCTTGGTGACGACGGCCTCAACGGTCATCGTGTACGCCTGCAAAATGCCGGGCTGGGCTGCTGCCCGCGCACCGACCTGGTAGACGGCCAGATCGCTGCCCTCGTGCGGCACCTGCGTTGTGATGACGATCGGCTTGCCCGCGCTGCTCCACGCGGCGGCGGCGGAAAGAAAATCGGCTTGCTCGTAGCATGGGAGACCGCCCACGCCGAAGCTCTCGATCACCAGCGCGTCAAACCGGCTGGCCAGCAGGCGCAGAACCTCCGGGTTCATGCCGGGGATGAGGCGGAGCACGAAGACGCTTGCATCCAGCCTGCCGTAAAAGGTGGGCGGCGTCTGCGGCCGGGGCTGACGGATGTAGTGCAGGATGCGCCCGTCGCGAATGAGCGCGACGTCCGGGTAATCAATGCTGGAAAATGCGTTCATCGACTTGGTGCGCGTCTTGCGAGCGCGCGTGCCGAGAATCACCCGCCCGTCAAAGACGATGTAAACCCCGGCGAGGTTATCATCCTGCGCGGCGACGAACGCATCGTACAGGTTGCGCCGCGCATCCGTATCCTGCACGTAGATGGATTTCTGCGCGCCGGTGAGCACGATCGGCTTGCCGCTTTGCTGCACCAGATAGGACAGCGCGCAGGCGGTATACGCCATCGTATCCGTGCCGTGGGCGATCACAAAACCGTCGTATTGATCGTAATGCGCGCGCAGACAGTCGGCCAACGCGAGCCAGCAATCCGGCGACATGTTGGTGGAATCAATGTTCATGGGCTGCACCGCGTCGATGCGGCAGAGCGAACCGAGCGCGGGCACACAGCGCAGAATATCATCCGCCAAAAGCTGCGGCGCAAGCCCGTTTTCCGTCGGACGGCTGGCGATGGTGCCGCCGGTTGCGATCAGCAGAATATGCTTCATAAAAGACACTCCCTGTGAGGTGGTAAAAGAAATTATAGCACAGGCGGCAAAAAAAGAAAAGCGGTTTGACGAACGGCGGGCTTCATGCTATAATATGGCGCGAATCCCGTGGAGGGGCAAGGAGGATAACATGAAAAAGATTTTGATGTGGCTGACGGTGCTGACTTTGATGCTCACCGGCGCGGCTTTTGCGGATCAGGAAAATGCGCCGGTGATGCTTGTGAAGCTGCCGGAGGACGCGCAGATGGTGGAGAACGTCGCCTTTGACGACGGCGATTTTATTCAGACCTATCAGCTCAGCGGCGGCGCGTATGTGCAGCTTCTGCGCTATGCGCAGGGGGACGTGACGCTCGATGGAATTGTCGCGGGCGATTGGCCGGGCGCGACGGATATTCAGTCCATGGCGCTTGAGACGGTCGGCGGCTACGCGGCGAAGGGGCTGATGCTCAGCGTCGAGCCGGAGGACGAGGAGGCCGTGCGCGTGGCGCTGGTGCTCGTGTCGGCGGATCGCTGCGCGCTGGTGTATCAGGCGGTGTATCCGCAGCGTCTGGGCGACGATCAAATCGACGACGCGGTGCAGCGCATGGTCGATTCGATGGATGTGCTCGGCGGTTCCGCCGCTAAGGACGTCGGCTGAAGACGCAGGCTGCTTGGCCGCTTCTTTCCGCAAAGGGAAGGGAGCGGCTTTTTTGATGCGGAAAAACGCCGCCGCCGGGCAGGCGCGCGGATTTAGGGATGGCAACCCTATACGTTTTATGGTATAATTGCTCTATAACGTGCAGGGGTGGAGGAAAAGCTATGTGCCGCGTCAGTGTGATCGTGCCGGTCTATCAGGTGGAGGCGTATCTGCCGGGGTGCCTTGACAGCATCCTTGCGCAGACTTTCGAGGATTTTGAGCTGATTTTGGTGGATGACGGCACGAAGGACGACTGCCCGCGAATCATGGCGGAATACGCCGCGAAGGACGCGCGCATCCGTCAGGTGCACAAGGCGAACGGCGGCCTTTCCTCGGCGCGAAACGCAGGGCTGGACATCGCGCGGGGCGAGTATATCGCGTTTGTCGATTCGGACGACACGGTTGAGCCGACGATGCTGGCGGACGCGGTGGCCGCGGCGGAGCGGTCGGGCGCGCAACTGGTGATTTATAATTATCGCCTCGTGACGAAGGACGGGCCGCAGGGCGCGTATCTGCCCATGCGGGATGAAACCATTGATCTGGATCAATTCGGGCTGGCCAATTATTTTTATCGCTACTGGATGCCGTATGTGCACGGGCAGGAGGCGTGGTGCCGCCTGTATCGGCGCGACGTCATCGAGCGGCATCACCTCCGCTATGCGCCGAACGACGAGGTTTTTGCCGAGGATACGCTGTTTTCGGCAATGTATTTGATGCATGTCCATACGCTGGCCGCACTTTCAAAGCCATACGTCAATTATTTGCAGCGCGGCGATTCGCTGATGGGCATGCGCAAGCCGAAGCTCTGCCGGCGGCTCATCTGTCTGAGCATCCGACTGACGGAATATGTGCGCGCATGCGGACGGGAGAAGGAGCTTTCTGACGTGCTGCCCGTGCTCTGCTACGACAAGCTGATCTGCAAGGGGATTCGGCTTGACCCGAGCATGGCGGACGTTGAAGATGCGATGCGGGAGACAGGGCGGAACGAGACACTGCGCGCGCTGCTGCATGCGCTGATGGGCGTGCGTCCGCTGGCGATGTATACGCTGAAAACGGGCAAGGGCATCCGCACACAGGTTCGCGCGCGTGTGTTTGCGGCCAGATGGCTGCGCGGCGATGTGCGCGGCGCGGCGGCGCTCGTGCAGGGGCGGGAGGAACAGGCGTGAAAATCAGCGTCATTTTGCCGTGCTACAACGCGGGCGCGTATTTGAGTGCCTGCCTGGACAGCCTGCTCGCCCAAAGCATGCGGGATTTTGAAGTGATCTTCGTGGATGACGGCTCGCGGGACGATTCTCTGGCACTGGCGCGCCGCTATGCCGAACGGGACGCGCGCATCCATGTCTTTTCGCAGGAAAATCAGGGGGTCAGCGCGGCGCGCAACCTCGGCCTTGCGCATGCGCGGGGCGAGTGGATCACGTTTGTGGATGGCGACGATCTGCTGCCGCCGGATGCGTTTGAAACCCTGCTGTCTGGCGCGGCGGAGGATGTGGATATGGTGGTCTGTCCCCATGAAACGTTTGACGAAACCGGGCGGGTGCGGGCGGTTTGGCCGGAAACCCGATGGTATCGCGGGTCGGCCGCGCATAAAAGACGCGCGGCGGCGCTTCGGCTGATCGAGGGCGACAGTGTGCTGAACATCATGTGCGGCAAGCTTATCCGCCGCGAGATGATCGAGCGGGAGCGGCTTCGGCTGGTTTCCGGGCTGAAAATGGCGGAGGACGCGCTGTTCAATCTGGAGGCGGCGCTGTGCGCGCGGGAGATCGCGTATGTGCATCGCGTCGCGTATCGCTATCGCATCCACAGCCAATCCGCGACGGGAAGCCGCCGGGGCGGCGAATGGGAGACGCATCGGCCTTGGCTGATCGCCATGCGGGATATGCTCCTGCGGCGCGGCGAGCTGGAGCCGTATTATGCGCCGCTGCTGAACAGCTTCGTCCTTCGGCTGTATAAGGAAGGCGGCATCGGCGGCGTTATGCGTGAATTTAACGGGAAGGCGAAGCCCGAACTGGCGCTTGACGGCCTGAACCGCGGACGGATGACGGAGTATGGGCGCGCCGTGCTGGCGCTTTGCCGGAAGGGCGGCTATCCGGCGGTCTATCCGCTGATTGCCGTCTGCCAGATGATAAAGAGAAAATGCGGCGAGGCGGCGTTTGCTTTGCGCGCGGGAAGGGAGAAGCCGCAATGATATCCATCGTGATGCCGTGCTACAACTGCGAAACATCCCTTGTGCGCACGGCGGAATGTATACGGGCGCAGACCGTAGCGGATTGGGAATTGATCGCGGTTGACGACGGATCGTCGGACGGGACGGGCGCGGCGCTCGATGCGCTTGCGCGGGCGGATGCGCGGATTCGCGTGATTCATCAGGAAAACGGCGGCGTATCGCGCGCGCGAAACGCGGGCATGGCGGCGGCGCGGGGCGAATGGCTGGCTTTTGCGGACGCGGACGACGTTTTGCCGCCGGACGCGCTGGCAACTCTGCTTGCGCTGGATGACGGCGGGGCGGATATCCTCTGCGGCGCGTATACCATCCGCTACACCGACGAGGGCGGGCGCGAGGAGCGGCTTGCCTGCGCGGAAGGGGATCGGCAGACGATTCTGGAAAGCCTCGTCCGGACGGACAGCACGCTCAATTCCATGTGCGCCAAGCTCTACCGGGCGGCGATGGTTCGCGAAAAGGGGCTTTGCGTGCCGCCGGGTGAAGGTCGGCGAGGACGTGCTGTTCAATCTGGATGCGTTTTATGCCGCGCGGAGCTGGCGGATGACGCGCCAATCGGTCTATCGCTATGATTTGGGCGGCGATTCCGCCATGACGCGCGCAAAGGGGCAGGTTTACGAGAGCGCCAAACCGATGCTTTGCGGCATTACGCGCTTTATTCGGAAAAACGGCCTGCAAACGGCGCTTTTCCGCGCGCATATCGACATTTATCTCCGGACGCTCCGCAACGACCGCGGCCGCAGGGGGGCGGCGTCCGCGTTTGATCGGGCGGTTGCCGCCTGCGTGACGGAAGGCGTTCGTTTTTCCGAGTTGGGCGCGAAACAGAAGGCCTATTATATCGCGCTGCGGGTCTGCCCGCGCACATCTTATTTTCTGCCGTAACGGGAGGGGTTTCTTGTGACCGAGGTTTGCGACATCAGCGTGATTGTGCCGTGTTATAACGCCAACCGCTATTTGAATATCTGTCTGGAAAGTCTCAAGGCGCAGCGCACACCGAACATCGAGATGATTTTTATTGACGATGGTTCGACGGATGCGACCGGGGCGATTCTCGACGCTTTTGCCCGAACGGAAAGCCGCGCCAAGGTGGTGCACGTGCACAACGAGGGCGTTTCGGCGGCGCGGAACCGCGGCATTTCGATGGCGACGGGGCGGTATATCGCTTTTGTGGACGCGGACGACGTGCTGGAGGAGAACGCGCTGTCGATTCTCTATCAGGCCGCGATGCGCACCGGCGCGCAGATCACGTCGGCCAACCATACGCTCTTCGATGTGGAGAGGGGCTGCCGGGTTCCGGTGGAAATCGAGCCGGTCGTGCCGCAGCCCTCGGAGATCGTCCGCGAGATCATCCATATGCACCGCATCTACAACAACCTGTGGAACAAGCTGTATGTCCGCGAGCTGTTTGAGGATGGGCTGAGGCTGGATGAAAACGTGCGCATCGGCGAGGACGCGCTGCTCAATTTGCAGCTATATCTGCGCGCGAAGAACATCGCGCATATTCCGGATCGAACCTATGTCTACCGCGTACACGGCAGTTCCGCCATGGCGAACATGGGGCTTTACAGCGAGGCGCACCAGCCGATGCTCAGGAGCATGAGCGCGATTCTGCTGCGTGAGGGCGTCAAGGAGCTGTATTTCCGCGATTTTCTGCAAAGCTGCGTCTGGGTGGATGAAAAGGAAACCGGCATTTTTGCCTGCATGAAGCGCTTTAACGCGCACATTCGGCCGCTCGTGCTCGACGGTGTGCAGGAGGAGCGGATTCCGCAGTGGGATTTGCGCGTGTACCGCGCGGTGGTCAAGGGCTGGTTTCCGCAGCTATACGTCCTGCTGCGCGTGCGGGAAAAGCTGACGAAAAAGAAATGGGGGATTCGGCGATGAGGGTGCTGCTGTATAACCATTCCGGCTGCGAAAACCGCGGCTGCGAAGCGATTGTGCGCTCGACTTCTGCGCTGCTTGCGCAAAGGGGGGCGAGAACGATTCTCACCTCTGGTCAGGCCGAATCGGATGGCGGGCTGCGCCTGCCGGATGTCGAGCGGGTTGTCGCCGAGCAGATTTCGCCGTACAGCGTCAGCCGCCTCATCAATTCGATTGGCTTTCGGCTGGGCATGCCGCGCGAGCACGAGGTGGCGCGCCGGTATCTGCCGGTGATCCGCGCGGGGCGGGAGGCGGACGTCTGCCTTGCCGTCGGCGGCGACACCTATTGCTATGGGCCGCAGGAGCATATCCGGGTCATCAACGGCAGGCTGCACCGGGCGGGCAAGCCGCTTGTGCTTTGGGGATGTTCGGTGAACCCGGAGCTGATCGGGGGCGAATATCTGGCGGATTTGAAGGCCTACGATATGATTGTCGCGCGCGAATCCATCACGACGCAGGCGATGCGCGACGCGGGACTGAGCGTGCGGACGTGGTGCGATCCGGCGTTCACCCTGACAGCGGAGGAACTGCCCCTTCCGGACGGCTGGCGGGAAAAACAGACCGTCGGTCTGAACGTGAGTCCGCTGATTCTGGATCACACGAAGGATAAAAATACGGCGCTGAACGCATTCGTCGCGCTGGTTCGCCATATTCTGCGGACGAGCGAGAACGCCGTCGCGCTGATTCCGCATGTCACATGGGCGCACGACAACGATGTGGACGCGCTTTCCGCCATCAAGGCGCAGTTTGCGGATGAGCCGCGCGTGTTCCTTTTGCCGGATTGCCTCAACGCGATGCAGTATAAGGGCTATGTGAAGCGGCTCAGCGGGCTGGTCGCGGCGCGGACGCATGTTTCCATCGCGGCCTATTCGACGTTTGTGCCGACGCTGGTGATCGGCTATTCGGTCAAGGCGCGGGGCATTGCGCGGGATTTGTTCGGCGATGAGGCGGGGCATCTGCTCCCTGCGCAGGAGCTTTCCGGCGAGGCGGAGCTGATTGCGGCGTATGACGCGCTGATGAAGCGCGGGGACGCGGAGCGCGAACAGCTTCAAAGACGGATGCCGTCGTATATGGCGGGGCAGGAGGAGACGCTGGACGCTGTGTTGAATTTGGCGAAAGGAAAATGAGCATGAGGCAGACGGTACGAAAGAACCCGGCGGAATGCACGGGCTGCGGCGCGTGCGTGAGCATATGCCCGAAGCAGGCGATCACCATGCAGCCGGACGCGGAGGGATTTCTGTATCCGAAGGTGGACGGGGAAAAGTGCGTTTCCTGCGACTTGTGCGAAAAGCGCTGTCCGGCGGGGCGGGAAATGCCGGAACGCCCCGCGCATCTGTTCGGCGCGCAGGCCAAGGACGAGGCGCTTCGGGGACAGTCATCCTCCGGCGGCGTGTTCACGCTGCTTGCGCGCGAGGTGATTCGGCAGGGCGGCGTGGTGTTCGGCGCGGCGTTTGACGAGGCGCTGCACGTCGAGCACATCGGGGCGTTCGACGAGAGCGAGCTTTCCGGCATGCGCGGCTCCAAATATGTGCAGAGCGACGCGGCGGACGCGATCGGAAACGCAGTTTCGCTGCTGAAAAGGGATATTCCGGTGCTGTTTTCCGGCACGCCCTGCCAGATCAGCGGCCTGATGGCGGCGCTGGGCGGAACAAAGACGGATAAGCTGCTGACGGTGGATTTTGTCTGCCACGGCGTACCGTCGCCGGGGGTGTTCGCATCCTATCTGGCGGAGCTGGAGAAGGAGCGGGGCAGCCGCGTCCGCGCCTATGCGTTCCGCGATAAGCGCCTTGGCTGGAAGAATTTTTCCGTCGTCGCGACATTTGAAAACGGCGAAACGCACACGGGCACGCAGACAACCGACCCGTATCTGTATGGATTTCTGCAAAATTTATATCTGCGTCCGTCCTGCCATGAATGTGGCCAACTGCGCGGAAAGCGGCATGCGGCGGATATCACGCTGGCCGATCTGTGGGGCGCGGAGACGATCTGCCCCGAACGGGATGACGACACCGGGCTTTCGCTCGTGATGACCCATACGCAGAAGGGACGGCAGGCGCTTGACGCGATTGGGGCGCAGGTAACCCGCTTTGCCGTGCAGAACATGGAGAGCATGACACGCATGAACCCGAGTCTCGTGCAGCCGTCGAAACCGCACGACAAGCGCGCGGCGTTCTTCAAGCGGTATCGGTCACATGGCTTTGAAAGCGAACGGGTGATGAAGCTGCTCCGCGGCCCGAGCGCGGCGGAACGGGCGGCAAAGCGCATCGCGCATCTACCGGCCGGCGCGATGCGGCGAATCAAAAACCTGATTACAAAATAAACCGACCGTCGGTCTGGAACATATCGAGCATAAACGGGCGAAAGACCCGGCACATGCATGAATGATGAATGGATTGTGGATTGTTGTATTGAGGAATGAGTATGACCAAGGAAGAGAAGAACCTGCAAAACGCCATGACTGAAGGCGTTATCTGGAAACAGCTTCTGCTGTTCTTTTTCCCGATTGTGCTGGGCACATTTTTCCAGCAGCTCTATAATACGGCGGACGCCATTATCGTCGGCAAGTTTGTCGGCAAGGAGGCGTTGGCGGCGGTCGGCGGCACGACGGGCACGCTGATCAATCTGCTGGTCGGCTTTTTCGTCGGCCTGTCTTCCGGCGCGTCGGTCATTATTTCGCAGTTTTTCGGCGCGCGCAGGCCGGATGACGTATCCCGCGCGGTGCACACGACGATGGCGCTGGCGCTGGCCAGCGGCGCTGCGCTGACCGTGCTCGGCATTTGGTCGAGCAGAGCCGTGCTGGTGATGATGGGCACGCCGGAGGATGTGCTGGGGCACGCGGTGACCTACATCAACATCTATTTTCTGGGCATGATTCCGTCGCTGATTTACAACATCGGCTCGGGCATCCTGCGCGCCGTCGGCGATTCCAGACGGCCGCTGTTCTTCCTGATCAGCGCGACCATGACGAACATCGTGCTGGACGTCGTGTTGGTCATCG
>OHZB01000507.1_pt1 | contig 11381 bp, 9 predicted proteins | sample 1580351 | NCBI WGS metagenome assembly OHZB01 (sample SAMEA3882512, study PRJEB24775) | human gut metagenome | biome: human-associated habitat; feature: intestine environment; material: feces | place: Netherlands | collected 2009/2010 | reverse complement strand
TAAGAAAGAGAGCAGAGCAATTGCTGTGACTGGTGTAGAAAAATCGGCAAATGTAAAAGATGCAGGGAAAGAGGAAAGGAAGTCTGTGCCACAGAAGAAGCCATCTATTCATGAACGGTTGGAAATAAATAAGAAGATTATTCAAGAAAAGCAGGGAAAAGATAAGCCGGAGAGAGGGGTTGATCTGGGTGTAAGATAAGAAAATATTAAGACTGGAAGTTACTGGTGAGGGTGACTTCTGGTCTTTTTTGATTAGATGAAGTGATGGAAAAAATTGCTTTTATGTGTACAGCTGAAAAAGGCAAAGAGGGGAATTGAATTTTGATGCAAAAGAAGATATAATTAGTTGCAACAAACTCGGAGCCCAAGTGGACTTAGGAGGAATACAATGTTCGATATGACCAAAAAAACAGGGGCATTTCATAATATATACAAAACAGGAATAGGAGCAGAAACAGAAAAAAGAATACTGCATGAAGGAAATGAGTCAGGCGAAGGAACGATGCGGCGTTTTGAGGTGGCTCCTGGCATTCAAATTACCTATAACGATTTGAAAATGGACTCCTGTTTCCGCCCCATCCGATTTGAAAAAGACTTTTTGCAGATCAATCATTGTCTTGAGGGCTGCTATGAATGTGAACTGGAAGGTGGCTCAGTCAGCTTTTTAGGCGAAGGCGATCTTTGCGTGGATTACCTCTCCAAAGATAGACAGGTGTTCCTTGGCTCCCGTATCCCTCTGAAAAAATACCGAGGCATCACCGTACTGCTGGAAATGGAAACCGCGCAGCAAACCTTGGATCAGGGCTTTCAACAAGCTCATATCAGTTTGGAACAGATAAAAGAACGCCTGTGTTCAGATGGACGTTCCCTTATCATCAAATCTAAGCACGAAATCGACCATATTTTTAGCGAGCTTTACTCGGTGGACGAGCGTATCCAGGTTCCGTACTTTTGGATCAAGGTCATCGAATTGCTGCTGTTTTTAAGTCTCCTGGATGGCAGCGCAGTTTGTCGGCCGCAGCAGTTTTCTGCAGACATCTCCAAACGGACACAGGAGGTTTACCAGTACATTATAGAAAATCCCTTTACCAAAGATACCATTCAGGATCTGGCCTGTATGTTCGGACTGGCAGAGTCCAGCTTGAAAAGATGTTTCAAATCTATTGCCGGGGCATCCATTGGCACCTTTATCAAGACGAAACGCATGGAGACCGCTGCTGAATTGTTGGTTTCGGAGTCGGCTTTGAGCATCGGAGAGATCGGAAGTGTGGCGGGATATGAAAATCAAAGCAAGTTTTCTGCCGCATTCAAATCTGTTATGGGAGTGACCCCCCAGGCATATCGCCACAAATATTGCTGACCTGATTGGAGCAAAATCCGACCCATTCGGTTATAGAATGTACCACTCTGGTATGCTATCATTATTGATGTGCCAATGGTGAGTACGCTGTGGAGCAGCCGCTGAACCGCGGCTGCTTTTTTTGGCCACTGGTTAGAATAAACTAACTAAAGATTGGAGGGATGTACTATGTGGATTGCGGGAGGGACCGCAAAAATAATTACCAAACGCATCATCAATTTTATTCTTGTTATTTGGGGCGTCGTTACACTCAGCTTCTGCCTGCAAGTTTTTACTGGGACCGATCCGGCAGAGATGATTGTCCGTAAGGTCAATGTCTTTGCAACAGAGGAACAGATCCAGGCTGTGCGAGAGGAGTTGGGACTGGACGCTTCTTTTCTGGAACGCTATGCAGACTACATCAAGGGTGTTCTGACCGGCGACCTTGGAACCGCGATCACGAACCGCCAGCCGGTCATCGAAAATATCAAGGACGCCCTCCCTGTGACTTGTATACTGGTAGTTATGGCAATGGCATGGGTCATCCTTTTTACGGTATTGATTGCCGCCATCTCTGTCATACGAAAAGGCGGGATTTTTGACAATGTCATGCGAATTATCTGCATCATTGGGATCTGTGTGCCGAGCTTTTGGCTGGCGCTGATCCTGCTGACCGCCTTTGCGGTTCAAATCCCCATTTTCAGTGTGATCTCGGACGGCAGTTTCAAATCTTTGATTTTGCCATCGGCAGCAATGGCGGTTCCTATTATCTGTATTGCGGCCAGGGTGCTGCGGGCGGCAGTGCTGAATGAACTCAAAAGTGACTATGTGACCTATGCCAGAGCAAGAGGGTTTTCTAATGCACAAATCGTTTATGGCGAGGTGCTACGAAATGCCCTCCCCGCAGCCATCACACTTTTCGCCCAATACTGTGCTGTGCTTTTTGGAACCTCCGCGTTGGTGGAGAGCGTTTTCTCCATCCAGGGACTTGGCATTTACCTGATGAAATCCTGCGAGAGTATGGACATCTATGGGATTTCCGGTTCCATCCTGGTGTGCGGCGTGTTGTTTGTCCTGTTCAACACCCTGGCGGATTTGCTTTCGAGTGCTATCTGCCCTGCGTATAGGAGGAAAGCGGTATGAAACGAAAAGGACAAATCATTGTTGGATTGGCTCTGATCCTGATTTTTATTCTTATGGCTCTGGCGGCCCCGCTACTGGCCCCAAATGATCCAAATGCCACAGACCTTGCGCTGAAAAATGCTCCGCCTTCTTCGGAGTACCCTCTTGGCTGTGACCAAATGGGCCGTTGCGAACTATCAAGACTTCTCTATGGAGCAAGGTACTCTATGGGGCTGACCATTCCGGTACTGATCGTACTGGCCGCCTTCGCGCTGTTCGTGGGATGCTATTCCAGTTATAAAGGTGGCCTGGTGGATGAAGTCATGCGGATACTTTGCGATATTCTCATGGCATTTCCACTCATCGTCATTGCAATGGCGTTGGTGTCAGCGGTGGATAATTCTGTGGCAAGTGTCATTATTGCCATCGGGATTTCTATGCTGGCGTGGTTTCTGCGGATGGTACGCTCTTATGCAAAAACTGAATGCGGAAAGGAATACATAGAGGCAGCCCGGATTTCCGGCGCTTCCGGCCTCCGCATTGTACTTCGCCACCTGATCCCAAATGTGTTTCCGCAGTTTGTGGTGTACTTCACCACTGGGATTGCCACAGCGATCATGTCGGTGTCCAGTTTTGCTTTCCTGGGCGTGGGGCTGATCGCCGGAACCCCGGAATGGGGTGCGATGCTCAATGAGGCCCGAAACAGTGTCTACTCAAACCCTGCGCTCTTGATTTATCCGGGCATCTGCCTCATCGTCTGCTGTGCAGGCTTCAACCTGCTGGGCGAGGGGCTGCGGGATGCCATTGGGAAGGAGGATGATATTCGTGTTGCTTGAGGTCAAAGACCTAAATATCTCTTTAGCCTCCGGGAAATGCGTGGCCGAACATATATCATTTCAGTTAGGCCAGGGGGAAATGCTCTCCATCGTTGGCAGCTCCGGTGCGGGAAAAACTACCATCTGCAAGGCAATTATGGGGCTGCTGGGAAACGCTTATCGTACTGATGGCGAAATCCTGTTCCAAGCGGAAAATTTGCTCAACCTGCCAGAACGAAAGCGGCAGGCTATCTATGGGAAAGAAATCTGCCTGATTATGCAGAACCCAATGACCGCCTTTAACCCGTCCATTCGAGTGGGGCGTCAGTTGGAAAAGACCTATTTGCTCCATCATGGAAAAACACCGAAGCAAGAAATGCAACGTCTATTTACTGGCATCTTGCAGAGGCTGGGGCTGGAAGATACCCAGCGGATTTTGAACAGCTATCCCTTCACACTGTCTGGCGGAATGCTCCAGCGGTTGATGATTGCGGCGGCGCTGATGTGCCAGCCATCCCTTTTGGTAGCGGATGAAGCGACCACGGCCATTGATGCCTGCAACCGGATCGGACTGATGCGGGAACTGAAAAGTTTCTGTAAAGATGGAATGTCTGTGCTGTTCGTGACCCATGACTTGCGCTCTGCCTCGGTTTCTGACCGCATCCTTGTGATGGATCGCGGACAGATTGTCGAACAGGGCAAGACAGAGCAGATACTAAACACCCCTAAAGAGGACTATACAAAATATCTGTTGAACGCCTGCCGGTTGGAAAGGAGGGAGATGTCTTGATTGAACTGAAAGAGGTTAGTTGTTCTTTTTCTGACGGCTTTGGCGGAAAAGGGCTGTTTACTGCTGTGTCCCCATTGAGCACCAATTTCAGTGATGGCGGCCGGTATGCAATCGTTGGAGAGTCCGGTTCGGGCAAAACAACGCTGGCGCGGATGATTGCGGGATTGCAGCGGCCAAGCGGCGGTTCCGTGTTTGTAGATGGCGCACCTGTCTATGGGCGGAAACGAGCCGGGAAAGAACATTTCAGGAAGGTGCAGATTATTCAGCAGAACTCCGCATCTGCCCTGGACCCCAAGATCCCGGTGGGGAAATCCATAGAGGAACCGCTGCATTGCTTTTTCCATATGGAGAAAGAAAAACGGCGGGAACGCTGCCGGAACTTGATGGAGCTTTGCAATCTATCACGGGACTACTATACCCGTCTTCCATCAGAACTGTCCGGCGGAGAACAAAAGCGGGTGGCAATCGCCAGAGCATTGGCCGTTGAACCGCAATGCCTGATCTTCGATGAGGCCACCAATGGATTTGACTTACCGCTGCGGAAGAAAATCATTGATGAAATTATAGACCTGCAACAGCAGCTTGGTTTTACGCTGATTTTCATAACCCACGACATGGAGCTTGCAGTGGTCGTGGCGGACGAGATTTTTGTCATGCGAAATTCTAATCTGGTGGAGCGTGCCGCGTTCTCCGGTGATTATTCTGTATTTCACGACCCATACAGCAGGATGCTCTTGGAGGCAAGCGGTTTAGTGAACACTTCAACAGAATGGAATGATAAAACGAAAGAAAGGATTGATTTGAAATGAAACTGAAACGAATTGCCGCTATGCTCACGGCGGCGGTCATGGCGGTATCTCTGGCCGCCTGCGGAGGCAACACCGACACAAACACAGAGAGCTGCCAGAACCCGCAGGAGAACGCCGAGGCTCAGGCCGTACATTTGAATTTGGCGGAGAGCTGGGGCTTTGAGTATTTTTACACCATCATCACCCCGGAGGTGTCCTCCTCCGGTTACGACATCACCTACTATCTCACCAACTTCTACGATACCCTGTTTGAGTACAATTCCGAGGGCGAGGTCGTGGGCGTGCTGGCCGAAGATTGGTCCATGAGCGAGGATGGAAAAACCTATACCTTCCAGATCAAACAGGGCGTCAAGTTCTCTGATGGCTCTGACCTGACAGCCGAGGATGTAGCAAAGTCGATTTTGGCTGTGCCGGTCAACCTTGGCCAATACAACGGCTCTTATGGTCGCCTGTCCACGATCATTGAAGATGCGGTTGCCACCGATGAGTATACGGTGGAGCTGCACCTGACCCAGCCCTACTACAACACCCTCCGGGAACTGTGCCTTGCCAACCCCTTCGGCATCGTGTCCAGCGAGCAGTTTAATGATGATTTGACTGCCAAACAGGAGAGTTTCCGCAGCGCCACTTATGGAACCGGCCCCTATATGTACGCTGGGGACAATGACGGGCAGACATGGAACTTCGTCCGCAATCCCAATTACTGGGGAGAAGCACCTGAAGTAGATAGCTTCTCTATCAAGTACATCCCCGACAACGATGCCAAAATTTTAGCCATGCAGAATGGTGAGGTGGACTTCCTCTCCGGTATTAAGAATGTCTCTGCTGAGAGCTATGCTCAGATGGAGCAGACGGATGGATATGGCGCTCAAGTCGATGAAAAGTCTTTGCAGACTTACTATGTAGGCTATAACCTGAGCAGTGAGATTTTTGGCGACCAGGTAGTTCGTGAAGCCATTTCTTCCGCCATTGATAAGGATGCCGTAGTAGACAATATCTACGGTGGCCTGTTCGACAAGGCAGATACGTTCTTTTCCCGTGACCTACCCTACTGCGATGTGGATCAGACGGTGTACGGCTTTGACCTGGATCACGCCAATCAAATCTTGGATGAGGCTGGCTATGTAGATACTGATGGAGATGGCATCCGTGAGAAGGATGGAGTCAAACTGTCTGCCACTTTCCTGTATCAAACCGGCACCGCCTCTGATGATAATATGGTTGTCTACATCTGCGACCAGGCCAGCAAGATCGGCATTGAGCTGACCCCGCAATCTGCGCAAATGATGGACTGGTATGGCATGATCCAGAGCGGTGACTATGGCCTGACCATCTTCAAGACCCAGGGCGGCTACTATGATCCGGCTATGGTCATTACCAATATCAACCCGTCTACCTCTATGGACCCCATCCTCATGCAGATCGGGGCGTCCCAGCCGGAGCTGGCGGCGCTGGTGGACGAACTGGACTCTGCTACTGATGAGGGCCGTATTCAGGAAATTTACAACACCATCCTGACTACTATGGCAGACCAGTGCCTGACTACACCGCTGATTTATACCCGACAGCTTGCCATTTACAGCAATGCGGTAGCAAGCTATACCTTTCCTACCGATGCCAGCTTTACTTCCGTTCAGAATATCCATCTGAATTAAGCCTTTCAAATTAACTGATAAAAGGAGCAGGCCCATCCATTCGGCCTGCTCCTTTCGCTTGGCCTGATTGGAGTATAACATACCCGATAGGTCGTAGACGATGCCAAACAAAAGAAGTACACTTAAATCAAAGGTTAGCAACAACTAATCAAAGAATTGATAAGGAGGTCTTGTATCCATGAAACAAAAATCCGGCGGGATCAAACGGTTGATGGAGTTCACGGGAAAACACCGTGGGCTGCTCACTGTTTCCCGCATCCTATCCGGCATCAGTTCGGTCTTTATCCTTGGACCGTTCCTCTGCGTTTACTTTGCAGCGCGTGACTTGGTGGGCGTATTTGCCGGGACGCCGTTAGACACGAACAGCCTTGTCCGCTGGGGCCTGCTTGCCCTGGGACTGGAATTGATCGGTCTGGTCCTTTACTTTTCGGCGCTGCTCTGCTCTCATGTAGTGGCATTTCACACGGAGAAAACCCTAAAGATGGCAGCGTTGAAACATTTGGCGAAGATGCCGATGGGGTACTTTGACGCAAATCCCAGCGGAAAACTGCGGAAGATCATCGACGATAACAGTTTTCAGACCGAGACTTTTATCGCTCACCAGCTCCCCGACTTGGTGGGAGCGCAGGTCACGATGATCGTGAGTTTGGTGCTGATGCTGGTCTTTGACTGGCGTGTAGGTATCCCGCTCCTGCTGCTCTTTGGCATTGGTTTCTTCTTGCAGGGGTCCCTCATGGGGAAGGACAGCATGAAATTCATGCAGACCTACCAGGATTCTCTGGAAACGATGAACCATGAGGCGGTGGAGTACATCCGGGGCATTTCGGTAGTCAAGGTGTTCGGACAGACAGTGCAATCTATCACCAAGTTTAACGACGCCATCAAATCCTACCGAAAGTTTGCTCTGGCTTACACGATGTCCTGCAAAAAGGGAATGGTGGCGTTTAACTCAGTCATCAATTCCAGCTTCCTGGTGCTGGTGCCTACGGCGCTTATTATCGGGTTCGTTTCCAGCGACCTGATTGGCTTTATGCAAAGTTTTCTGTTCTATGTGATCTTTTCTCCTGCCTGTGCAGTCATGCTCAACAAGATCATGTATATGACCAGCTACAAAATGCAGGCGGAGGAGTCCATGCGCCGCATCGACATGATCTTGACTGCCGAACCGCAGGCGGAGACTTCTGCACCCAAACATCCCAAGACTTGCGATGTGTCCTTTGAGAATGTGACCTTCGCATACGAAAATACGGACCATCCGGCAGTATCCCATTTGAGCTTCACGGCCAAGGCTGGGACAACTACCGCATTGGTCGGGCATTCCGGCTCCGGAAAAAGCACAACGGCCAGCCTGATTCCCCGTTTCTACGATGTGCAGCAGGGATCGATCAAGATAGGTAGTATGGACATTCGGGAAATTCCCCATGCTGACCTGATGAAGATGGTTGCTTTTGTATTTCAGGACCCCAAATTGTTTAAGGACACCCTTCTGGAAAACATCCGGGCAGGCAGACCTTCCGCCACACGGGATGAGGTCTTGCAGGCGGCGCATCTGGCCCAGTGCGATGATATTCTGAAAAAATTCCCGGATGGCATCGACACTGTGGTAGGTAGTAAGGGAGTGTATCTTTCCGGCGGCGAAACACAGCGCATTGCGATTGCACGCGCTATTTTGAAAGACGCCCCCATCGTGGTGTTAGATGAGGCGACTGCCTACGCTGACCCGGAGAACGAACAGCAGATCCAGAAAGCCTTTGAGGGGCTGGTCAAGGGCAAGACGGTCATTATGATCGCACACCGGCTCTCCACCATTCAGGACGCTGATCTCATTCTGGTAATGAAGCAGGGTGAATTGGTGGAAAGCGGAACCCATGACGCGCTGGTGAAACAGGGCGGCGAATACGCCAAGATGTGGGGCAACTACACAAAGACTACCAAGTGGCACATCGGGAATGAGGTGAAAGTATGCTAAAACGGATGTTTGCCCTGAGCGATCAGGGATCAAGAGATTTGAATAAAGGAATTGCGGCCACTACCCTCAGCAATCTGTGCTTGATTGCTCCGGTCAGCCTGCTGGTCATGGTGATATGGGAACTGCTGAATGTGATTTCCGGGCAGGAAAGCAGTATGCGGGATCATGCAGCCTTGTTTATTTGCGGTACAGCAACCATGTTTATCATTGTGTTTTTGACCCAGTGGCTTCAGTACAATAAAACTTATACCGTGGCGTATGAGGAAAGCGCCAATCGCCGGATTGTCCTAGCAGAGAAGCTGCGGAAACTTCCACTGTCCTTCTTTGGCCAGCGCAATCTTTCTGACCTGACTACCACCATTATGGGGGACTGTACGGCTCTGGAGCGCGTATTTTCCAATGCGATCCCGCAGCTCTTTGGAACGATTTTCATGTTTATGATAACGGCTATCGGCCTGCTGGTGCTTGACTGGCGGATGGGCCTTTGCATCGTAGTGCCGGTGCCTGTGGCAGCCTTGGTAGTCTTTGCGGCGAAGAAAGCTCAGTCCAATGCTGAGAGCACCAACATGGATGCCAAGAGAGCTGCCTATGACGGCGTGCAGGAATACCTTGATACCATCCAGGAGCTAAAATCCTGCTCCCGTGAAGAAGAATACCTAGAGGGGCTGGAAAAGAAGCTGGATTATGTGGTAAAGTGTTCCTTCCGCAACGAGATTGCTCCCGGTGCTGCTACGACAACAGCTCAATTTATCCTTCGGTTTGGCCTTGTGGCGGTCATGCTGGTGGGCGGTATTCTGGTGACGGCCGGCTCGTTGTCCATCCCCCTGTTCATTCTGTTCCTGCTTTTTGCCGGCCGCATTTACGATCCTTTCACCAGTTGCTTCATGCTGATGGCAGAAGTGTTCTCTGCCCTTGTCAGCGTCAAGCGTATGAAGCAGATCGATGCGACCCCGGAACAGACTGGCACCAATGTCTGCAATAACAAGGGCTACGACATTGAGTTTAAGAATGTAGTATTCTCTTACAATGAGGAGCCGGTTTTGAAGGGCGTATCCTTTGTGGCAAAGCAAGGCGAGGTCACGGCGCTGGTAGGCCCATCCGGCAGCGGCAAGTCTACCGCCTCCAAACTGGCAGCACGCTTTTGGGATGCGGACTCCGGAACCATTACCCTGGGCGGCGTGGATGTCAAAACGGTAGAACCGGAAACGCTGTTCAAGAATTATGCCATTGTATTTCAAGATGTCATGCTCTTTGATGAGACTGTCATGGAGAATATCCGGCTGGGCCGGGGCGATGCCACTGATGAGGAAGTTATGGCTGCGGCCAGAGCTGCCCAATGCGAGGAATTTATCCAGCGTCTCCCTCAAGGGTATCAGACGAACATCGGGGAAAACGGTAGCGCCCTGTCCGGTGGCGAGCGTCAGCGCATTTCTATTGCCCGCGCCCTGTTGAAAAATGCTCCCATTGTCCTGCTTGATGAAGCAACTGCTTCTATGGATGCCGAGAGTGAAACACTGATACAGGATGCCTTGTCGGTACTGCTGAAGGATAAGACGGTCATGGTGATTGCCCATCGCATGAGGACAGTGGCAAATGCTGATAAGATCGTGGTTCTGGACGACGGCAAGGTCAGTGAGATGGGGACACCTGCTGCACTGATGAAAAAGGGCGGTCTATATGCACACCTTGTTGAATTACAGCAAGGAAAATAGAAAGGAAATCTTATGGAACAACACTGGAAGTTAAAAGATTTAGGTCTGACAATCGTATTTTCCGTTATTTACTTTGCTGTGGTTTTGGCAGCTACGATTATGGGCGGCATACACCCATTGCTCTATCTGTTTGTAACAACATTAATTGCTCTCGTGGCGTGGATTCCATATATGTATGTTATGGCAAAAGTGCCGAAAGCAGGCGTGGTTCTCATTATGAACCTATTTGTAGCAATCGCTTTCGTGGCTTTTGGGGAGCTTGCGAATCTGTTGCTTGGGAGCTTGATTGCTTGTTCTATTTTAGCGGAAATCATTCGGAAATGGGCCGGATATAAGAATTACAAAGGTATCGTGATGAGTTATATCTTGCTTTCGTTAAGCAATATCGGTTCTCCGTTGTATGTATGGGTATTCTCTGACTATGCCATTTCAGAGGCATCCGAAGAAATGTCTGCAAATTATGCTGAGATATTATCAACCTTGACTTCTCCGTGGTTTATGGTTCTTGCTATTGCCGCAACCGTAGTTATCTCAATAATTGTCGGAGTTATTGCAAAAAAGGTTTACAACAAGCAGTTTGCAAATGCTGGGATTATGTGAGTGGGTGATAGAATGAAGATTCATGTGTCGGGCGAGGACTATTTAGAGGCTGTGCTGATGCTGCAAAAAGAAAAAGGCATGGCAATGTCACTAAGTTAAGATTAATTTGCGACAAAACTATTGTAAAAAGGTTGGAGATTTTTTTCTTCAGCCTTTTTGTACTTCAAGTACAACACAAATAGACAGATGTGCATCTGTCTAATGAAAAAAGAAGAAAAATATTACGCACTAGCACAGAACCTTTAATAAATGGCGAAATTCTAATATAGTGTAACAAGAGAGATTAAGAGAGATTAAGAGAGAGGTACCTGTTGGTACCTCTGTTTACATATTATAGGATTTCTTCTTTGACTTGTGTTGGAATTCCTATCTCTAAAGACGCAAGCAGTGCAGAGAAATTCTGCTGAATAATCTCCAATGTCTTTTGCTTTTTCTGTAATTCCTGTTTTTCCCGAACAGTAGAAGTCTGTTCAGATTCAAGATTTTCAATCTGCTTCTGGATTTTATTAGAGCTTGGGATTTTGGTAACACCGAGATCCTGAAGCTCTTTTTTTAGTGAATCGTGGAGTT
>OHZB01000503.1_pt1 | contig 11424 bp, 10 predicted proteins | sample 1580351 | NCBI WGS metagenome assembly OHZB01 (sample SAMEA3882512, study PRJEB24775) | human gut metagenome | biome: human-associated habitat; feature: intestine environment; material: feces | place: Netherlands | collected 2009/2010 | reverse complement strand
TATGCAGTGTATCTGTGTCTGTATAAACTGTATAGAAAACCCGAGACAGTTTCTCAGTGATCAGTTCGCTGCTTTTATTTATTTCTACAGCTACTGCAGGAATATCCTTCGGTACGATCACATCATTTACCCGGATCACCGCGCCCCATACTATGGTATTTTTTTTCATTCCCCATATGCCAGTCAGGCACAGAGTTATCATTAAAATCAGAACTGTTATTTTCTGTTTTCTCATGCTTTTTTCATACTTTCATTTTACATTACTGCTCGATCCGTTATCTTTATTCTCAATTTCCTTTGTTCTTAGCTTACCTTATCTGGCGGATTTCGGCAACAGACATAGGATAAACTGCATTATTTCATGAAAAATGGTGTACCGAAAAATGGTTAATTCTCCTTTTTCTTTCCTGGGAATTTCATGAAATAGTATACAATAAATAATACTGCCGTAATGCTCCAGGAAACCGGATAGCTGAGCATGATCGTATTAATTCCGGGATACATCTGTCCGGCTGTAAAAAGCCACAGGATTCTCAGGGAACACACACCGCCACAGGTAAGGAGCATAGGCACCAGAACCTTTCCGGTACCTCTCAGTGCCCCGGACAAAATTGCTATGATCACATAAATGAAATAGGACGGCAGTAAAAAACGGCTCATATGAACACCATGGACGATCACTGCGCTGTCTGTGGTAAACAGACGATAAATCCAGGGAGCAAATGAATACATCAAAATGATCATCACCGCAGAACTGACCATACTCATGACCATGCAGACACTCACACTCTTTCGCATACGGTGATATTTGCCGGCTCCGAAATTCTGTCCCACAAAGGTAGTAATGGAAATTGCAAACGCATTGATCACCATCCAGAAAATAGCATCGATTTTCCCAAGAGTTCCCCATGCCGCCACTGTGTCAGTTCCCAGATTATTTACAAATACCTGTATCACAATATTGGAAATATTATACATTACAGATTCCAGACCTGCCGGAATACCGATTCTCAGAACTGAAAACAGCATTCTTCTGTCAAAACGGATCTGATTGATCTTCAGCACATATATCTCTCTGGTTTTCAGAAGCATTACTGTTACGATCAGCGCACTGATCACCTGAGAAGTAACTGTAGCAACAGCTACTCCTGTCACACCCATGCCAAACGCAACCACAAACAGCAGATCAAGAATAATGTTCAGCACACAGGTAATGATCAGAACATACAGTGGTCTTTTGGAGTCTCCTACTGCACGCAGGATGGCTGCTCCCATATTATAAACCAGGTTAAAAACCATTCCGCCGAAATAAATATGAAGATACACTGCAGAGTCCTCTACTACATATGCAGGTGTCTTCATAAGTAGCAATGCAGGTCTGGTCAGAAAAATCCCCACTACAGTAAGAACAATTCCCGCTGCAATGGAGAATGCAAATGCTGTATGCAGTGCCTTACTCAGATTCTTCTTATCTTTTGCCCCATAAAACTGCGAGATCACAACTGCTGCCCCTGAGGAAAGCCCTACAAAAAAGCCAACGATCAGATTGGCGATCTGACTGGCAGAACCTCCAACTGCAGCAAGTGCCTGTTTTCCTACGAAACGGCCGACAACAATAGTATCTGCCGTATTATAAATCTGCTGAAAAAATGTTCCAAATACAATAGGAAAGAAAAATAACAGCAGCTGTTTCCAGATCACACCTTCTGTGATCTGATTTACCTTCTCCTTCTCATTCATTACTTTTTCCTCATCCATAAAATAATACACAAAAAAGCAGGCATCCCAAACGGGAGAACCTGCCATACTTTGCAACCATTAAAAATTAGTCTTCAACTTTAATGATTTCCTTTTTGTTGTAGCTTCCGCATTCTTTACAAACTCTGTGAGGCATCATCAGGGCGCCGCATTTGCTGCATTTTACCAGGTTCGGAGCACTCATTTTCCAGTTAGCACGTCTTTTGTCACGTCTAGCTTTGGATGATTTGTTCTTTGGACATATGGACATAGGTTACACCTCCTTAAATTTACTAAATATATCACTGATAGCTGCCATACGGGGATCCTTAGGCTCCTCGGCACATCCGCAGGGACCATCATTCAGGTTCTTCCCGCATCTGCTGCAAATCCCTTTGCAGTCTTCTTTACATAAGACTTTCAAAGGCCAGCTCATCAGTACCTCAAGATAGACCAAACGGTCCACATCCAGGTCATAGCCGGTGAGATAGCTGCTCTCATCCAGATCATTCACACGTTCTTCATCCGTAAGCTTCATGTCAAGTTTCCTCTTGAATTCAAAAGGAATCCTGGTCCTAACCTCTTCCAGACATCTGTCACATGGAATTCCAACAGTCACAAGACCGCTTCCCTCCAGTTCCAGAACTCTGTCGCCGGTATTCGTAATCGTAAGCTCTACAGGTTCCTTCGCCAGTACTGGAAAGGTTCCCTGCTGGAAGGTGATGGTATCCATCTCAAAAGCAACACTGTAGTGCTGACTCTTACCTTCGCTGGATGAAATGTCTGATAAATGTATCTGCATAATCGTCTCCCTATTCACACTTAATCAATTATACATACCCTGTCATTATTTGTCAACTTGAATTTTCCCTTATATACAATAAATTTTCAAAAAAATTACAAAAGCTGACGAAATTTCAGGTGGAATATAAAATCAATTTCCTGTTGCATATAAAATCCTGCCAGAGCGTATGATTCTCTGGCAGGATTTATGCATTTTTATAAAGTAATACAGTATTACCGCAAAGCAGCCTGCCTCTCAGCAACTGACTTTGCCATGTACTGCTGATCACACTGCAGCTAATTATTTTACAAGTGCTACCGTATCACGGCAGATTGCAAGCTCCTCGTTAGTCGGGATAACTGCAACCTTTACCTTGGAGTCAGCACCGGAAATAACAACTTCCTCGCCCATAGCCTCATTAGCCTTAGCATCAATTGTAACACCAAGGAATCCAAGATAAGAGCAGACTTTCTCACGAATCATGCCAACATTCTCGCCGATACCAGCTGTAAACACGATTGCATCAACACCGTTCATAGCAGCTACATATCCACCTACATATTTCGCAATGCCATAGCAGAGAACTTCGATTGCATTCTTAGCATCCTCGTTGCCCTCAGCGGCTGCGGCTCTAAGGTCACGCATATCACTGGAAACACCGGACATACCCTGAAGACCGGATTTCTTATTGAGAACATTCATAACACCTGCAAGATCCAGGTTCTCTTTCTTGGCAATGTACTCAACGATAGCCGGATCAATGCTTCCGGAACGTGTACCCATTACAACGCCTTCAAGAGGAGTAAGACCCATTGTGGTATCTACACATTTGCCATTCTGAACAGCGCTGATGGAAGAACCATTTCCAAGGTGGCAAACGATAACTTTAGAGTTGTCTTTGTCAAGGCCAAGGAACTCAACAGCACGTTTGGATACAAAGCTGTGGGAGGTTCCGTGGAAACCGTATCTTCTTACCTTGTAGTTCTTGTAGTATTCAATTGGAAGTCCGTACAGATAAGCTTTTGCAGGCATTGTCTGATGGAATGCGGTATCGAATACACCTACCTGAGGTACGTTTGGCATAAGCTCGGAGCATACGCGGATACCGATCAGGTTTGCCGGGTTGTGAAGCGGTGCAAGATCGTTGCACTCTTCTACTGCTTTGATCATCTCATCTGTAATGATTGCAGAAGAAGCAAATTTCTCGCCGCCATGTACGATACGATGACCAATTGCATTAACCTCTGCAAGACTCTTGATCGCACCTGTTTTCTCATTGGTAAGAGCTTCCAGAACCATCTGGATTGCTTCTTTATGAGTCGGCATGGAAGCTTCTGTGATCTCTTTGTCGTTTCCGGCTTTCTGATATACCAGTCTTCCGTCAATTCCGATTCTCTCGCAAAGTCCTTTTGCAAGAACAGCTTCTGTGTCGGAATCGATCAGCTGGTATTTTAAAGAAGAACTACCGCAGTTAATTACCAATACATTCATTTTTTTACTCTCCTGTTTACATGATTATGTATTACCTGACACCAGATATTTTATTCCTCTGGTATCTCTTCAAGGGCATGTGCCCTCAATCACAATACGATTCAGCCCTTTTCAGACTAATTCCAAATTAGTCCTGAGCCTGGCACTGTACAGATGTGATTGCTACAACACCAACGATATCGTCAGCGGAACATCCACGGGACAGGTCATTTACAGGTTTTGCGATACCCTGGGTGATAGGTCCGTAAGCTTCTGCTTTTGCAAGACGCTGAGCCAGCTTGTATCCGATGTTTCCTGCATCAAGGTCTGGGAAGATCAGGACGTTAGCCTTACCTGCAACCGGGCTTCCTGGAGCTTTGGAAGCACCTACGCTTGGAACGATAGCTGCATCAAGCTGGAACTCTCCGTCAAGTGCAAGGTCTGGATTCTGCTCTTTCGCGATCTTGGTAGCCTCAACAACTTTATCAACATCTGCATGTTTCGCACTTCCCTTTGTAGAATGGGAAAGCATAGCTACTACAGGCTCTTCCTGTACAAGAAGCTTGAAAGATTCAGCAGAAGAAGCTGCGATTGCTGCAAGCTCTTCTGGATTCGGGTTCTGGTTCAGACCGGAATCACCGAATACGAATGCACCGTTAGCGCCGTACTCGCAATCCGGAACGATGATCAGGAAGAATGCGGAAACAAGCTTGGTACCTGGTTTTGTCTTCAGGATCTGAAGGCATGGTCTTAAGGTATCAGCTGTAGAGTGGCAAGCTCCGGAAACCATACCGTCTGCATCGCCCATCTTAACCATCATAACACCATAATACAGATACTGGTTCAGAAGGATCTCCTTAGCCTGCTCTGGTGTCATGCCTTTTTTCTGTCTTAACTCTACTAATTTGTCAATATATCCCTGAGTCTTCTCAGATGTTGCAGGATCTACGATCTGTGCACCGGAAATGTCGAAGCCGCCTTCAGCTGCGCTCTTCTTAACTGCTTCCTCATTACCAACAAGTACAAGCTTAGCAATTCCCTCTTTTAAAATTTTGTCTGCTGCTTCAAGAGTTCTCATGTCCTCTGTCTCTGGCAGTACGATTGTCTTAATGCTGGATTTTGCTCTTTCTTTGATTACATCAATAAATCCCATGATTAAATGGCTCCTTTCATTTGTTACAGTAATCCTCTGGGAACTGGCATAAGTATCCATTCCCCATTCAGTAACTTAACCTCATTATACGCCACCCCGCCTTGTATTTCAAGCTTTTCAATGTTAGAATATGGAAGAACAACGTATTTTTTGAGGTGCAATTTTATGAAAACAGCCGGAATTATTGCAGAATACAATCCATTCCATACAGGACATGAATATCAGATAAACTATATAAAAGAAAAACTAAGGACAGACTATGTAGTTATCGCCATGAGTGGTGATTTCGTGCAAAGAGGAACCCCTGCTCTTTTTTCAAAATATGTACGTGCAGAAATGGCTCTTCAAAGCGGCGCAGACCTGGTTCTGGAGCTGCCGGTTTCCATTTCTTCTGCCAGTGCAGAGTTATTTGCCAGAGGAGGCGTACAGCTTCTGGATGGACTTGGGGTTACAGATATACTTTGTTTCGGAAGTGAATGCGGTGATACGGATGCGCTTATGGAGCTGGCCAAAATCCTGGCAGAGGAGCCGGAAGATTTTCAGACCGCCCTTCGCCGGAATCTGAAAAACGGAATGACTTTTCCAAAGGCCAGAAGCATGGCTCTCTCTGCAGTTTTTCCCGAATCAGAAAAATACCAGCAATTGCTCTTTTCCCCCAATAATATTCTGGGAATTGAATACTGTAAAGCTATTCTACGGGAAAACAGCTCTATTTCACCGGTTTCCATTAAACGGGAAGGAAATGATTATCATGAAAATACTCTGTCTGAAAATCACTTTCCTTCTGCTTCTGCTATTCGAAATGCCATTTTGAATTTCAATGCTCCATCCATAGGGGACTCGTCCGATACCGAGCATTTCCACTGCTTTTTATCTGAATCATCAGAAACCTCAATACAGAATTTTGCGTTTCTTGCTGATATGGCAAAAAAATTTTTACCAGCAAATTCCCTGGAACTATTTTTACAGGCAATTTCCGGAAATCATTATCTTCTGGAAAACGATCTGGACACGCTTTACCGTTACTGTCTTCTTCAGGAAACAGAAGAAAGCCTGTGCACATACCTGGACATGTCCCACGCTCTTGCCAGAAGGATTCTCTCCTGCCGGGATCAGTATGAAACCTTTTCCCAGTTTGCCAACCTTCTGAAAACCAAGGAGATCACACGAACCAGGATCCAGAGAGCACTGCTTCACATGCTTCTTCATATTCAGAGTGTGCCAGCGCAGATTCCCTACGCCCGGGTTCTGGGATTTCGAAAAAACAGTTCTGCGCTTCTGGGCAAAATAAAAAAATGTGGCAGCATTCCTCTGCTTACCAGACTGCCGGATGCTGCCGCAGTGCTTGAAAACGCACCGCAAGCTATGGATTTACTAAATAAAACAACTTTCGCATCCAATCTTTACGAAAGCATTCTGGCACAAAAAAACAGTACTTCTTATGTTCATGAATACAGACAACAAATTATTATTGTATAATATTCTCAACTGCATAAAGAGCCCCGGCTACTGCAATTCCGTACAATAGCCAGGGCTCACTTTTGTCCATTTTGTCTTACTCATTAGAAAGAAGAATGCGGTCATTATCCAGCTTCTTTCCTGCTCCAACTTTAAACTTGTCAAGCAGCCCTTCCACAGTAAGACCTTTTTTCTCCTCTTCCTTGATATCCAGAACAATATCACCGGAATCCATCATCAGAATACGATTTCCAAGTTCCAGTGCAGACTGCATATTGTGGGTGATCATCAGACAGGTCAGATGATGTTCTTCCACGATCCTGCTGGTCAGGTTCAGCACCTTCTCGGCTGTTCCCGGATCAAGAGCTGCTGTATGCTCATCCAGAAGAAGCAGTTTCGGTGGATTCATAGTTGCCATCAAAAGAGTAAGTGCCTGTCTCTGACCGCCTGAAAGAAGTCCCACCGGATGGTTCATGCGGTCTTCAAGGCCAATATCCAGAAGTGCAAGCTGTTCACGAAAACGCTGTTTATCACTTTTGGAAATACGGGAAAGCCAGCCTCCCTGACCTGCAGCAAGCGCAAGGTTCTCCAGAATCGTCATTCCAGGAGCAGTTCCCCGCATCGGATCCTGATACAGTCTTCCAATATTTTTTGCTCTGGCATGCTGTGGCAGAAATGTAATATCCTCTCCATCCAGAACAACAGATCCGGAATCTGTGAGAAAATCCCCACAGATGGCATTGAACATAGTAGATTTACCAGCTCCGTTGGAACCGATAATTGTTGCAAAATCGCCTTTTTCAAGATGCAGAGACAGATCTCTGATTGCCACTTTTTCATTTACTGTTCCCGGATTAAAGGTTTTGGAAATATGTGAAAGCTTTAACATGGATCAGATTCCTCCCTTCTTGTGCGTCATTCTTCTTTTCAGCTGCGGCCACTGTCGTTTCAGATAAGGGCCGGAAATTGCCAGAATAACAATCACAGAAGATACCAGTTTCAGCATAAACGCCGGCATATTAAATCTTAAAGCCACCGTATAAACCAGTCGGAAAACAAAAGAACCCAATACCATTCCCACAGCTCTTACAAAAATTCCGCCTTTTCCAAGAATTGTTCCTCCGATCAGAAGGGATGCAAGCGCAATGGTAACCATTCCCTGACCAATGTTAATGTCCACAGATTTCTGGGACTGGGAAAGAAGGCATCCGGACAGTGCTGTAAAAGAGTTTGCAATACAAAGTCCGATAATCGTTGTAAATACCGGGTTGATAGACGACGACTTCACCATATCTGCATTATTTCCTGTAGCACGGATTGCAAGGCCAAGTCGTGTCTTTAAAAATACCACCAGAAAAGCAACCACTGCTGCTACTGCGATCAGCGCAACAATTATATCTGTTCTTCCCTTCAGAGGGGTATCTGCCAGAACATCCTTCATCATGGAAAACACCGTATCTGTACGGTTCATGTTGATCAGGGAAGAGCCTCCCATCACTGCTATGTTAATCGAATACAATCCTGTATTCACAATAATTCCCGCAAGCAGACTGTCTACTCCCATTTTTGTCTGCAAAAATCCGGTTACAAAACCTGAACAGATTCCGGCAAGCATTGCTGCTAGTATTGATAAAAAAGGATGTCCGCTGACCGCCACAGCGGCTCCTACAGCGGCTCCTAATGTAAAGCAGCCGTCTGTAGAAAGGTCGCAGACATTCAGCATGGAATAACTTAAAAACAATGCAAGGACAGTCAGGGAACAGATCAGTCCAAGTTTCAGGGCAGTTTCTCCTAAGGAGAGTGCAGTAGCCAGTGTCACAATCATTTCCTCCGGTTAATCGTTAATTTGCTTCCAGTTCGTCAAAGCTCTCTGCTGTCACGATCTCATTTACCTGTGTACAGAGCGGCTCCATAGCAGCTTTGACAGTTTCAAAATCAAGACCGAGAGCTTCGCATGTTTCTGTGTTTACAGTAGCAGTACCATTATCAAAGGTTTCTACAGGAGTGGTTGCCGGATCAGCACCATTCAGAAGAATATCAGCAACCATATCTGCTGTTTTTGCTCCAAGATTTGCGTAATCAACACCATACCCTGCGAAAGCACCATTTAACGCAAAGGAATCAGCTCCTGTGTAATGCGGAATTCCTGCATCAATAAATTTCTCATAAATGGAAAGCTCTGCTGTCATAATGGTATTATCAGTTGGGGTAAACACTGCGTCAACACCATCTGCAACAAGTGCATCTGCTGCAAGCTGAACTTCATCAGTAGTGGTTCCGGTACGCTCAACATATTCGATTCCGTTCTCATCCATGTAAGCTTTTGCTGCCTCGATGGCTGCTGTAGAGGAATCCTGTCCGATATCATATAAAAGTCCGATCTTCTTGGCATCCGGATTAACAGCTTCGATCAGTTTCATAATGGAAGCGGTATCCAGATAATCGCTTGTTCCGGTAAGGTTTGCGCCAGGTGCCTCCAGGGATTCTACAAGACCTGAACCAACCGGATCCGATACTGCGGAAAATACAACCGGCGTGTCGGTTCCTTCTGTGCTTGCCTGCATACGCATAGCTACCGGTGTTGCAACACCAACCATAAGGTCTACACCGTCTGCCTGGAAATCAGAAATAATCTGCTCCATAACATTGGCATCTGCATTACAGTTGTCATAGGAAATATCGAAGTTTACACCCTTCTCATCGCCGATTTCTTTCAGGCGGCTTTCCAGATTGTCTACGATCTGGTTCAGAGATGCGTCATCTACATAATTGCAGATACCGATCTTGTAGTCCTCTGCAAGAACAGGTGTTGCCATCATCATAGTTGCCATTGTTGCTGCTGCGATTGCGATCATTCTTTTTTTCATAGTGTTTTTCCTCTCTCTCTTAAAATTGGCGGGAGCATGTTAAAAAAGGCTTTCCGCATAATATGTGTCACACTTTACGGAAATGATTTTCAAACAGGCTCCAGAAGATAACTAAGCCGATCTTCTGCATCTTGTCTGCGAGAAAGAATGAGTGGTAAAATGGATATCAAAAAACCGTCTTCAAAAAACAACATTCCCTGTTGCTCTTTGAGACGGTAATAAAATCTTATTATCGCGGTGCCACTCAAATTGACAAATCGTCCACTTTCTCATGTACAAACATACACTCCTGATTGGTAACGGGTTCGGTTCCCGTCGGCGCCTACTCTCCTGAAATATAATTTCGGGCCGCCCTCGAAAGTCCATTCCATCAGCCGCTTCATACGAAGATCACACCATCCTTCGCTCTCTGATAAGTCATTATTCAGTCCATTCATAACGACTAAATGTCACATCTGATTTACTACTCTTTCTCATCGGTTTAACTGATTTATACTTTAGCACAGTGATGTAAGAATGTCAAGTGCAAATTTATCCAAAAAAGTTTCTGTTCACTCCGTGACCAGTAACCCAGAAAACTTAGTTTTTAAAGCTATGGATCGGAGCTGGAATTCTTCCGCCTCTTGCCACAAACGCATCACAGGAGAAATTGTTTACCGGCATGATTGGTGCATAGCCAAGAAGACCACCGAATTCTACTGTCTCTCCTACTCCTTTTCCGATAACAGGGATCAGACGGACTGCTGTTGTCTTCTGGTTCACCATTCCAATTGCTGCTTCATCTGCAATAATGCCGGAAATGGTGGATGCCTTCGTATCACCTGGTACTGCGATCATATCAAGTCCCACAGAGCATACGCAGGTCATAGCCTCTAATTTCTCAATGGTAAGTGCACCTGCTGTTACCGCATCGATCATTCCCTGATCCTCGCTGACCGGAATGAACGCACCGCTTAATCCGCCGACTGCCTGAGCTGCCATAACGCCGCCCTTCTTGACCTGGTCGTTCAAAAGTGCAAGAGCTGCTGTGGTTCCCGGTGCTCCTACTCTCTCAAGACCGATCTCCTCAAGGATCTCAGCAACACTGTCGCCGATCGCCGGTGTCGGAGCCAGGGAAAGGTCAACGATGCCGAACGGCACACCCAGGCGCTGGCTTGCCAGTGCGCCGACCAGCTGGCCCATACGGGTGATCTTGAACGCAGTTTTCTTGATCACGTCAGCTACCTCGCCGATGGAGCAGTCACCTGCACGACGAATTGCGGACTGCACAACGCCCGGACCAGAAACGCCAACGTTGATAACGGTCTCCGGTTCACCGATGCCGTGGAACGCACCGGCCATGAACGGGTTATCGTCTACCGCGTTGGCAAAAACGACCAGCTTGGAGCAGCCCATGGAATCGTTGTCCTTGGTCAGTTCTGCGGTCTGCTTGATGATGCGGCCCATCAGACCGATGGCATCCAGATTGACGCCCGCCTTGGTAGACGCAACGTTGACCGACGAGCAGACCAGATTGGTTTCCGCCATCGCCTCCGGAATGGAGTTGATCAGGATTTCATCGCCCTTGGCAAAGCCCTTCTGCACCAGAGCCGAGAAGCCGCCGACGAAGTTGACGCCAGTGGTCGCAGCGGCACGGTCAAGCGCCTTGGCCAGCGGTACATAGCTGTTTGCCGAGGAGGTCGCACCGACCATGGCGATCGGCGTTACCGAAATACGCTTGTTGATGATCGGGATACCAAGCTCGCGCTCAATCTGCTCGCCGGTGGCAACCAGCTTTTCCGCACGGCGCGTTACCTTGTCGTATACCTTGTCTGCCAGCACATTGATGTCGTCCGCTGCAAGGTCGCGCAGCGAAATGCCCATCGTGATGGTACGAATGTCGAGGTGCTCCTCCTCGATCATCTTAATGGTTTCCAGAATATCTTTCGTGTTGATCATAGACATTTAACTAAACC
>OHZB01000501.1_pt1 | contig 11448 bp, 10 predicted proteins | sample 1580351 | NCBI WGS metagenome assembly OHZB01 (sample SAMEA3882512, study PRJEB24775) | human gut metagenome | biome: human-associated habitat; feature: intestine environment; material: feces | place: Netherlands | collected 2009/2010 | reverse complement strand
TCATCAATATTCATTGTATCCGGTCTGATATCAACAAATACAATCTTTGCTCCCTTTAACACAAAGGCATCTGCGGTTGAAACAAATGTATAGGACGGCATGATCACCTCATCACCGGGCTTAATGTCGCAAAGATGGGCTGCCATCTCCAGAGCATGGGTACAGGATGTGGTAAGCATTACATGATTTACATGAAATTTATCCATCATCCACTGAGAACATCTTTTCGTATATTCTCCATCCCCACAGAGCATTCCTCTCTGTACCGCATCACGTATGTAATCAAATTCCCTGCCTGTAAAAGCAGGTCTGTTAAAATCAATCATCTGTTTTCTTTTCCTTCTCATATTCCGGTATCTTATTTCTGTAGGCAACTTCTCTTCCCTCCGGATCCCGGATACTCATCTCACTGAAAAATTTCTCAGTCTTCTTCTCCAGCTGCCTGCGGTTTTCTGTTTCTATATAATACAATGCAAGATATGGATTCGGCCCATATTCTATCACACGTTCGCCTTCTTTATAAAAAATCCAGGGTTTTACAACGCATTTTTCTTTTGCAAGCTCACAGGCTGCCGTCTGATCTGCAATCTGAAGCTGTCGTCCCTGAAAATACAGTACAGCCCCATATTTTACCGGATGATGAATATCATGACGGTGAAACATCTCCTTTATCCGTTTTTTTTCATAAAGATAATCCAGCAGCAGTTCCTCTGTCTGAAATCCATAAACCATATCTGTCAGCTCATGTTCATATCCAAAGAAACGTCCTGCAATCTCACATACCTGAATGCTCCTGCCAGGTTTCCAGAAAAACTGCATGGATAATGCACCTTCCGTCTGTCCGGTATAGCGGATATAATTCTGCAGAATATCTGTGGCACTTTTTTCGACCTCCGCCAGGAAACGGGATGGATAAACATTTCGTGTGCTGAGCGGAAGCATTCCCTCTTCCATTTCCGTTTTCTCACGATCTGCAATGCTGATCACATTGACTTTCCCATCCATTACCCATGTCATCATGTTAAACTCATAACCGTCATTGTATTCCTCAACCAGAATTTCCTGACAATCCGTATATTCCGCTGTCTGCAGGGCTTTTTTTCTGACTTCATCTGAATGATGAATAATAAAGATTCCTCTTGAACCATATTTATCCAGAGGTTTACTGATCAGAGGATACTGCAGATTTGCAATACTCTGTTGTATTTCTTCTTCTGATCCCTGTTTCAGCAGTTCCACAGATATTTTCCGAAATCCCGGTGCCGGCAGTCCAAGCTTGTCCAGAACATCCCGGCATGCCGATTTATCCCTGTACCAGGAAAGCTGTTCCGGTTTCAGATAACAGGGCAGTCCTGCTTTGTCTGCAATTTTAACCATACACTCCAGGAGCAGATCTGAAAATGATGTGATGATCCCGTCCACACCTTCTTCCCTGCACATCAGGGCAATAGCATCTACATCTGTTACAGGAATGGTATAAGCCTTATCTGCATACGTTCTGGCAATACCATCTGCATATCCGTCGCACACAACAGTCTCATAACCTTTCTCTTTTGCTTTCTTTACCAGCTCTGTAAATTCTCCGAGCGTTCCCAGAATCAACACTTTATGTTTCATATCCGTTCCTCACATTCTCTGACAACCGAAGCCATATATTTCATATCCTCCACGCTGTAACGCTGATCGCAGGGCAACGGAAGAATATTGGCAGCCCAGGTATATTCCAGACTTTTTGTCTCAGAGTTCTCAATTATATTTTTCCAGTAAGTCGGCACAAAAATCTTCTTTTCGGCAAGATGTCTGCGAAGTTTCATTCCATCAACGTGGAAATACGGATATGCAAAAGGTCCCTCCGGCACAGTCTGATTAAATATACTTTCCGATGGAAGCAGTTCTCCGAGAATCCGGTAGTTTTCTTCCCTTTTTTTCTTTGCTCTGTCATAATCCACAGCTTTCAGAAGATTCTGTGTAAGCTTTGACATCTGCCGAAGCTCCATCCCGTCATATTTTGCCGCATTTTCCAGCATATCTTTGTAGTAGGTTCCGGCATTATGCTCATAACGCCCCAGAATATGTTTCATACGCTCTGCAGAATAATCGACAGTCTTATTTTCTGTCAGGCTGGCATCTGTTGACAGATATGCGCCATCGCTGACACCCCAGAATTTTCTGCAGGAATACAGTGTATCTATCCCTTTTAATGGTTTCTGAAAAAATGCATGGGTATGGTCCACTATGATGTTTCCGTAAATCTTTTTATACTCTGATATCCGGGGATCAGACAGCTGACCATAGTAATTAACCAGATAAAGATATTCCCCTTCCGGAAGCTGTTCTTTCGGATACAGAACTTCCAGTTTCTCATTCAGATGATAAAATTCTGTCTCTATCTGATTTTCCTGACAGGTATGCACCACTGATTCACACAGAAAATACGGTAATAGGATTTTCCTGCACCTGCGGCTCTTCAAAAGCCACAGCAGTGCGGTTCTTCCAAGATTGACCCTGTACAGGTCAGGATAATATTCCTCTCCCGGCATCTCTTCCAGCTGAAAATATCCGCCAATTTCCTTCATTATTCGTCCGTATCCTCCCGACGTATTACATAATGGGGCATTTTTTTTGCCTCATTAAGAATGTTCATTAAATAGATTCCCATAATTCCGATCGATAACAAAATCAGTCCAAAAAACGCCAGCATAACCAGCATCAGCGAAGTCCAGCCCTGCACAGATATGCCCAGTGTAAAATATCTTACCAGATAACAGACCGACAGAACTACACTTATCAGGAAACTGACAATTCCGATATTTCTCACCAGCAGAAGGGGAAATGCAGTATGTGTCGTGATATCATAAATCAGATCTTTCAGCAGTCTCTTAAAGGAATAACCGCTTTTTCCGTAAGCTCTGTCTGCATGCTGAACCGGAACATTAATAATACGGTTAGAACTCCTGATCAGAAGGTTTCCAATCTGTGGAAGATATGTATTTGTTTTTACCATGGCATCCACAAGGAATCTGCGGATCAGCCTGTAACTGGTGATCTGAAGATCCGGATCTTTTCCCAGCATCTTTGAAGTTGCCCATACAGAAAATTTCGTTCCCAGTTTGCGTATCGGACCATGCTTTCTTCCTTCATAGCTTGCAATGATAACATCCACATCCGGTCTCTCCTGCATGGTTCTGACCATCTTCGGAAGTTCCTCCGGCTGATGCTGAAGATCATCATCCATTGTTACCACAAACTCTCCTTTTACATGTGCAAATCCACACAGAAGTGCCGGATGCTGTCCGAAGTTACGGGCCATCTGTATGATCCGTACCCTGTGATCCTTTTCTCTGAGTTCCGTCATGATCTCATAAGATCTGTCCTTTGATCCGTCATCTACCAGGATCAGTTCAAAGTCTTCTTTAAGAGTTTCCCGGAATACTTTCTCCAAACGGGTATATAGTTCTCCCAGTGTATGTTCAGAATTATATACAGGAACAACCACTGAATATAAGCTCATATGCTTTTCCTTTCTCTTTTCATCTTTTTGCAATCATTTTTATCATATCATTTTCAACATTTCTTTTCAAGATTCCTGCTGCACAAACCTTGACTTCCCTGCTTTTTTATGTAAAATAGTTACTGTCCGACAGCTTTCCGGCTAGAGCGTGTCTGAAAAAGGCTTTCTGCAAGATGTGCTTCACAATTTGCGGGAATGATTTTTCAGACACGCTCTATTGGACGAAATCCGTAAAATACCATTATCGCCCGGAGGTATTATGTCAAAACTCAAAGACTACATACAACTTCATCTGAATATCCTGCTGTTTTCACTGACAAGTGTTTTTTCCAAAGCTGCATCTGTTCAGTATAATAAACATGGTCTCAGCAGTCCTCTGCTTTACCTGTTCCTGTTCCTGATGGTAGCCAACTGCGGAATCTACGCCATCACCTGGCAGCAGGTCATCAAGAAATTCTCTTTGTCTACTGCCTATGCCAATAAAAGTGTTTATCTTCTGTGGTCGCAGATATGGGCAGTGCTGATCTTTCATGAAAATCTTTCCATTCAGAATATCATAGGTATTCTGGTGGTTTTATTTGGAGTATGGACGGTGCAGAGATATGAATAGAACATTTATTTTAATCATGTTGAGCGGAACATTTTTTTCCGCTGTTTCACAGATACTTCTGAAACAGAGCGCAAATATCAGATACGAAAACCGAATCAGGGAATATCTCAATTTCCGGGTGATTCTCTCATACACTATATATATGCTGATCCTCCTCCTCAATACATGGTGTTATACAAAAGTAGATATGCGCTATGGTCCTGTCATTGATACTGCCGCCTATGTGTTTGTCCTGCTTCTCTCTCATTTCATTCTGAAGGAAAAAATCACGAAAGGAAAAATCATGGGAAACCTGATCATCATTGCAGGTATCCTGATCTATACGCTTTAATTACGGCAATTTCATAAAAAGATCCCGAAGCTGTTGCAGAATTTCCATCAGTGCCACAGCTGCAGGATCTTTTTATATGTTTCAATATTTTTTACTGCTTTTTATATTGTCTGGTACACACTCCATTTCCATCAAACACAGATACAATCCTGTTGGAACTGGTCAGTGTAATGTTCTCGGCACGCGTACCGGAAAGTGCGGAACTGCCTTTGTAAAAATAGTATTTTTTACCATTCAGTGTCAGCCATCCCTTATACGCTTTTCCGTTTTTCTGGAAATAATAGGTGTGCTCCCCACTTTTTTCCCTGATTTTGTACATTCCATTCTCGCAACGTACACCGTCGCTTCCAAAATAGTAGATATCGCCGGTAGATCTGGTCACGCGGCGGTTTTTAAACATATATCCGGACTTTGTATGGAACCAGTAACATTTCCCGTCTACTTTCTTCATTCCCATCAGAGCATAACCATCAGAACTGATATAATAGGTCTTTCCATTTACAGTTACCCACTGATCTGACACACGTTCGCCATTTTCATTGACATAATAGTATTTTCCATTTTCCTGATGAAGTCCTGTCTGTTCCTGGCTTCCATCGTTGCTGCCTGTATCGGGTTTCATTGCCGGAACATAGGAATCCAGAGATTTCCATCTCGGCGTAATTTTCTTTGTATAGTCCACATAGCCAAAATCCATATCAACATCATTGCCTGCAGGAATTCCTGCTACCAGTCCGCTGGTACTATTCAGTCCGCTTTCCCGGTTACCGTCTGTGGACTGCCATATTGTATAATTGTACCGTTCCTTATCAGGTGCCTGAATCGTGTCCCCATATCTTGCGATCCATACATCCACTCCTGATAATAAGGACCAGTCTATGTAATTATCATACCAGTTGGTATTGCAGTAAACCATTGGATAATATCCGGCCCTGCGCACTTCATTGCAGAAGGTCAGTGCCATCTCTGAGACTGTTTTTGCAGAGAGCTTACTTGCTTTTGCATACTCCAGATCATATACGACCGGATAGGAAACCTTGTAACCCTGCATTTTGCTGATGGCAAGCTGTGCTTCCTTTAATGCGGTAGTTGTCGATAAGGCTGTACTGTACACATAGGTGCCCGTGGGTACTCCGGCAAGTTCTGCATTTGTCATATTCTCATCATAGGTATAATCTTCGTGAGTCAGGCCATAGGAGATCCGGACAAACGCAAAATCTATGTCAGACTTCTTCACCTGTTTCCAGTCAATATTGCCCTGCCATTCAGAGACATCCATGCCTCTGGTTATCGCACCCGGAATGATTTTACCACTTCCGTTATAGCAGACACCGTTGATCTTTTTCCATGCTTTGGAGTTCACTTTTTTTCTTGATGACTCTGTACCGGAAGTTCTTGCAGAATAAATAAATTCCTCCTCAGCCACTGTATCACGTCTGTCATAATGCGGATTTGCAAAAACAGAGCTTACAGGCTGCGCTACAGCTATCGCAGCTGCCAGACAACCAACAATAAGCCTTTTTCTGATTTTTAAAAAATCTCTTTTCATCTTTCTACTCCTGTCTTCTAATAAACGTCCATTTTATTACAATACTATTAACATATTATACACACTATATTACATTTTCGCAAGATAATCCCTGATATATACCCAAAAACGGCTGCACATTTCTTGCTCTGTGCAGCCGTTTTGCATATTTCGTTTCTATAAGCAATTATGTTTATTTATCCTGGCAGAAATATCCGGATCAGACAGCCGGATCTGTAGGATCAAAATTAGCAGCTCCTCTTAACGGAGTCAGTGCTTTCTTTCCAAGAGGTCCTTTCATTGCATCATCTGCTTTATATTTACCATCAATAATACTGATCGGTGCGCCATTACAGTTCTCATAAACCCACTTCGCATCTGCCACACAGGTTCTGATACATCCATGTGATGCGGGAGATCCAAGCTTATTGTACTCTACTGCCGGAAGATTATATGAGTTTGCCTGGCCGCAGGCTACAGAATGAACAAAGATTCCTCCCTGTCCGGCACCGTCTACATGAGTTCCATACTGTCCCCAGGATGGTCCCATAAGAGGCTGCCACCTCAGGCTTCTGCTCAGTGTAAAGTTACCGGTCGGAGTTGGTGTTCCTGCTAAACCTACAGATACCCTGATCGTCTTAACAGGAATTGTTCTGGCTGAATCAGCATAAACAGTCATAACTCCGTTTACTCTGTCCACCTGAACAGAATACGGTCCTCTGTATCTGTTTGTCAGATCAGTGATACGGTATCCGTTACTGTCAAAGTAATACAGAATTCCATTAACTCTCATACTCTTATTTCTTGCAAATCCGTTTCCTGACGGATCGATATATCTCACCAGGTTTTTAGCATTACTTACAATTACCCATCCTCTTGTATATTTACCGTTTGCATCCAGATAACCGTTTACTCCATTCTTTTTCATAAACTGATTTGTCTGAACCACACATTCTTTAAGATAATAGTAATTGCCGCTGTATTTTCTCCATCCGCTCTTATACAGGCTTCCCTTAGAGGATGCGATATACCATTTCTTTTTATAGCGCACCATTGTGCTCTTATATACTTTACCTTTGTGTTCTGCGGATGTAGATGATTCAAATATATATTTCTTTCCATCGATTTCTGTCAAACCGCTTGCAAGCTTTCCTGATGGCTTAAAATAATAACCTGCGGAAGTCCACTTATCCGTATAATGATTTCCCTTGGAATCAAAATACAGCCAGCCAAGGAATTTGCCACTGGTGCTGACAAGTTTCTGCCAGCCATGTTTCTCAACAACACGACCCGGAGTACTTCCAAAATAATAGTAATGGTCACCTGCTTTTGCCCATCTCTTTGTCCAGGTTGCCCGCTTTCCGTTTGAGCCAAAATAATATCTGAAATTGCCGTATTTTACAAGTTTATTTCTATAAATCTGGCCGTTACTGTCGGTACAGTAATATGCACCATTCTGAGCCTTCTTCATCACTGATTTCAGAACATATCCATTGGCATCCAGCAAGTAATCTCCGGTTCCTTTCTCCGGGATAGCTGTGGCAACTACGCCACGCTTATAATATTTACCGATGTCTGCCGGAATATTTCCCTTTTTAAAATACAGCCAGCGCTCTCCCTTAGTGGTATCTGAACGAAGCCATCCATTGTGGAACATTTTTCCGGGAATGTCGCTGCTTGCAGGATCAAAATAATACAGGTTTGATTCGCCGTTAACTGTGAGGGTGATCTCTCCTGTCTGTGGCTTACCTTCAGAATCAAGGCAGTAATAATCCTCATTGATCTTGAAATATCCGGTATATGTACCTGCTGCTTTTGCTTTCGCTTCAAGCTGTGCAATTGTCTCCAGATTACCATTCTCATCGTAGTACTGGAAATATGTTCCTGTCCATTTCCATACACTCTTCTCCTGCTGGCCTACTGTAGATGTATATGGAGTTATCGCTTCTCCTTCACATCCGGTATAAACAACAGCCTCATCTGCAGTTGTAAAATAGGACTGATTTGCCTGGGCTTCTGTTTCTTCCCCTGTGGCATCTTCTCCTGCTGACTGAGCTGCATCTGATGTCGGTTCTTCATCAGCTGAAGATTTTTCTTTTACCTCAGCCTGTCCAGTTACAAGGATTCCCTCTTCATCAAACAGATAATATCCTGTATGGGTTTCCCCTTTATACTCTGTGCTGATCTTTACAATTCCGTCTGCCGCTGTATAAAATTCTTCATTTGTTACAGACACTGTATCCGTTGCTGCTGGTGTTTCCATTGCTGTAACCTCTGCTGTCACAGCTGTTGTATCTGTTTCAGCCACTGCTGTTTCAGATGATTCTGTCTGATCTCCTGAGAATCCGTCAGTCTCAGACAGCATCTCCTCATCGGGTAGTGCTGCTGTTGCTGCTTTCTGATCATCTGTATTTGCTGTATCCTGATTTTTTGCAGGTTTGCGCAGTTTAAAGCCATTCTCTGTGCTTACCCAGTCCTCAGCTTTCACTACAGCGGCTCCAACGGCATCCGTAGCATCTGCTGTTGACGGCGTCTCGTCCGGCAATGCAGCAGTCGTATCCGTTCCCGCTGTAAATGCGTCGTCTGTCTGTTCCTGTGATGGTACTGCTGTCCCATCATCTCCATCTGAAAAAGCGTCTGCTTCTGTTTCAGAAGTTTCTTCTGTAACATTTACTTCTTCTGCATCTGTCTGTGTGGCAACAGCCGGAGCTGTATCAGGTGAAGTAAATGCAGCAGCACCTGCTTCACTGACAGTTGCCATTGTCATAATAAGACTCAATGTAACCGCAACTAATCTTCTTTTCACAATAAGTTCCTCCTCTTTTATTCATGTTACTTTATGGTTACTGTTCACTCTGTTTGTGCACAGCAGCTTTCTACTCGCCAAGGCCGCTATCAATAGCAGCAACAAGATGATCCAGGGCTTCCTGTTCATCAACACCTTCACAGGTAAGTTCTATCTCATTTCCGCATTTTACGCATGCACCAAGTACACTCAGTACACTCTTTGCATTTGCCATGCCCCCATCGTAGACAAATGTTATCTGTGACTGGTATTTCATTGCCTCATTGCACAAAATCCCCGCAGGTCTCAGATGAAGACCTGTGGGATTTTTAACTGTCACTTTTTTACTGACCATTTCACTGTTCCTCTTATATTGTTACTACCCCTTCTGTAAGTGGAGAATTCTTTTATTCCTTGTTTTCCTTACTGTCATCAACAGCAGTCCCTGATGAAATCACTACTTCCGTAGTCACATCTTCCACTGTCTCATAACCATCCGGCAAGACTATCTCAACCGGGACTTCATAACTTCCTTCTTTTTTGCCATCCAGATCTATAGATGCCTTAATGTCTTTGTCATTATTCAGATCATCCAGATCTTTGTTATCTGATTTGATCCGCACTTCTATCTGCGCAGTCTCAAATGTTACCTGCAGATCTTTCGGTTTATTCTTAACCTCTATATTCTTAGTCGGAAATTCAAACTCTCTGCTTCCGGCCGGAAGAATACTTACAGTCACCCATACATCTTCACTGGAGTCACTGGTAAGTTTCACATTGTCCGGCAGAAGATTCGTAAGACTGATTTTTTTCTCCACATCTTCGGATTCACCGGAAATATCAATACTGTCTTCCGGTATAGTGATCACATTATTATTATCCGCAAGACTTTCAAGACCTTCTGCACTTCTCACAGCCCCAACCTGATATCCTTCAGCCGGTGTCCCTACATAACCTGCAGATATCTGTACTCCCTGGCGGATTTTCCATAATTTTGCAGTCACTGTTACTTTTGCATTATTCTCAATCCGCAATGAATTCATTTCAGAATCGGTAAGTACCTCCTGATTCTTATCAATGATCGTAAGGTTTACATCCTGTGTAAAATCCTCTGTATTCCCATCCAGTTCAATGGAAGCATTTACCTTATCTATTTTATTGATCAGCGTCTTCGGGCCTGTAATCCTTACTTTCTCCGGACTGGCAGTCAGACTTCCTACTTCATAATCTTTGCCCGGTTTCGTATCACCTCTGCTGACATTTACCACAAACTCCTGTGTCTCTTTTTCATCAAGATTTACACTGAGATTCTGAGGAGTAACTTTGATATCACTGGGAGATACCCCCGGTACAGAACAGGTAACGGTAATAGGAACCATAACCGGATTTGTATCCAGGCTTACCGCCTGCTGAAGATCAGCTACCGCAGAGATGTCTGTGACTTTGATCTTGTCTCTGATCTTCTTGGTTGCAGTGATCGCAACTTTTATGGAATCCTGGTTCTGTTCCGGCATACACATCTTACCGATGGTATCTGAAGATTCCACATATTCCTTGTTGATCAGTTCCACATCATTGAGCGTATAGTAATTGGTTCCTGTCGGATTATCTATGTTTACAACGATCAGCCATAGCACAACAGCTATTGCGACAGACATGATTTTCAGAGGTATATTATCTGTTATTTTTCGCTTCTTCATGCTTCACTCTTCCTTTCAGTAAATGGCGAAGTTTGCTGTTGTCTACAACCTGCTTATTCTGCGCTCTGACCAGGATTTCTCTGAGTTTTGCACTGTTTACACTTCTGGTCAGCTTTCCTCCCTGCGCTACAGATACCTGACCGGTTTCCTCTGATACAATGATCGTAACAGAATCTGTCTGCTCACTGATCCCCACACCTGCCCTGTGCCGCGTTCCAAGCTGTTTGCTCAGTTCCATATTATCAGACAGTGGAAGATAGCATGTTGCAGCCACAATCCTGTTCTCTCTTACAATAACAGCTCCGTCATGAAGTGGTGTGTTATGTTCAAATATATTGATCAGAAGCTGACTGGTAAGGATTGCATCCAGATTAATACCTGTTCTTATATAATCGGTCAGCAGCTCATTCTGCTCAATTACGATCAGTGCTCCGGTCTTAACTTCTCCCATATCAAAACATGCTTTGACCAGCTCACTGATGGTTTTATCCGTAAATCTTTCCTTCACCTCTTTACCTGCATCAAAAGGTATCAGTGAAGCCATGATTCGCTTTTGTCCAAGCTGTTCCAGAACTTTTCTGAGCTCCGGCTGAAAAATAACGATCACACCTACGATCAGTGTACTTGCCAGATTTGAAAAAATCCACAGAATCGTATTCATCCTGAAAATATATGCGATCAGAATGAAGAGGAGAACGACCAGTATTCCTTTCAGAAGTGTATATGCATGAGTATATTTGATCCATACCATGAACTGATATACAAAAAAAGCGATCAGTGCAATCTGTATGATATCTATAATCCCAATCTTAGGAAATGCCAGTCTTGATAATGTCTCTATCAAATTTCCTGAAAAATCCTGCATATGGCTCTCCTTTCCTTATCATTTTTATATATCTTATCGTTGAAAATGTTTTCAGTGGATTTTGTGTTACTGTTCACTCCGTTCACAGTAACGTAGCCAAAATTCCAGATTGCCTGCG
>OHZB01000492.1_pt1 | contig 11526 bp, 7 predicted proteins | sample 1580351 | NCBI WGS metagenome assembly OHZB01 (sample SAMEA3882512, study PRJEB24775) | human gut metagenome | biome: human-associated habitat; feature: intestine environment; material: feces | place: Netherlands | collected 2009/2010 | reverse complement strand
GTCTGGTTTCCGGCCTGCCGCGCGCGGTGACGGTCTCATCTGAAGAGATGATCGAGGCGCTGGATGAGCCGCTGCGCGACCTGATGAGCGCGCTGCACCGGATGATCGAGCGCACACCGCCCGAACTGGCCAGCGATATCTTTGACGAGGGCATCACCCTCAGCGGCGGCGGCGCGCAGCTTTTCGGGCTGGACGGGGTTATCAGCGATCAGCTCAAGATTCGCACGACGCTGGCCGACGAGCCGGATCTCTGCGTGGCACACGGGCTGAGCGAGCTGATCGACGACGAAGAACGCTACGAGAATATTGATCTGGTCTCCGGCAGTCGGAGCGATTTGCTGGGGGACGACTGAGCAAAATTGAAATCATTTCCGGCGGCGCGGGGGGAGGAAAGCCCTTTGCGCCGCTTTTTTGGATAAATGAAAAGAAAAACTTGAATTGTAAAGACGTTTGCGTTACAATGATGATATAAGGAGGCGAGAAACAGATGGAAAAAGCGACGACTTTGAATGTTCGGGTGAACCCGATGGTGAAAGCGCGGGCGGAAGAAGTGCTTTCCAAACTGGGTGTGCCGATGTCAACGGCGATCAACATGTATTTGAATCAGATATCGCTCACGGGTGGGATTCCATTCGCCGTTACGCTGCCGCAGGTGCCGAACGCGATGAACATGGATAAGATGACGGAGGCGCAGCTTCACGAGAAACTGGCGCGCGGCCTTGCAGATGCAGAGAAGGGCAATCTTCACGACGCGGCAGAGGTGTTCGCGCAGTATAGAGAGAAGCGTGAATGATGAGTGTGATCGAAGAAGAGCGGGTTGTCGTTACAAATGTGCTTTACAGCGCATCCGGTATTGAAAACAGAATTCGAAATTGAAATCATTTCCGGCGGCGCGGGGGAGGAAAGAACCCTGCACCGCTTTTCTTTATGCCATAAATGTGATACAATCAATCTATCTTCTTTGATTTCGCGAAGCGAAGCGGGGGTGCAGGGGAATCATTCCCCTGCTGGGGTTTGGGGCAAAGCCCAAAAAATGTAAGAGAGGTAACAATATGCGCTACGACGTGCTGCTGTGCGACGCGGATAACACGCTTTTTGATTTCAACAAGGCGGAGGAAAACGCCTTCGCCATCGCCTGCGAAGAGATGGGCTTTTCGTCTACGCCGGAGCTGCTGGCGACCTATTCCGCCATCAATGAGGCGCTTTGGAAGCTGCTTGAGCAGGGCAAAATCGAGCAGAGCGTTCTGCGCGTGCGGCGGTTTGAACAGTTTCTGGCGGCGATCCACAAGGACGGCGACGCGCAGCGGATGTGCGACGCTTTCGTTGAGGCGCTGGGTCAGCAGAGCGTGCCGCTCGACGGCGCGGTGGAGGCGGTCAGGCGCTGGAGCGCGAAAATCCCGGTCGTGATTGTGACCAACGGAATCGCGCAGGTGCAGCGCGGGCGCATGGCCAAAAGTGAGCTGAGGCCGTATATCAGCGGGCTGGTCATCAGCGAGGAGGTCGGCGCGGCCAAGCCGAACCCGCTGATGCTGGAAAAGGGCATGGAACTGGCGCGGGCGACGGATAAGCGGCGCGCGCTGATGCTCGGCGATTCGCTGACCAGCGACATCGCGGCGGCGAAGAACGCGGGGATTGACGCCTGCTGGTTCAACCCGAAGGGCGCGGCAAACGACAAGGGCTTGCCGATTGCATACGAAATCGCATCGCTGGACGAGGTGGACGCGATTCTTGACGGAACGGAGGGGGAAGCGTGAAACGAAACATCAAAAAAATGGCTCTGGCGGCGATGCTGGGCGGCCTGACGGGCTGCTTCATCCAGCCCGACCCGACGCTCGACCCGCTGCAAATCAGCGACGGGACGGTTCCGTTCGGCACGGTGCAGGCGCTGCCGACGAATACGCCGACCCCGGTGCCGCAGAACACGCCGACCCCCACGCCGGACACGTGGCAATCCAGCGACCAGAGCACATGGGAGGATTGGTCCGGCGGCAGCCTGCCGACGACGACGCCCAAAACGGCGGCGACCGTTGCGCCGGGCGCGCAGAGCTGGCAGACCTCCACGCAGGATTACAACGCGGGCTATCCCGTGCTCCGCGTCGGCTCGACGGGCAGCGACGTGAGCGATTTGCAGGCGCGGCTGACCGAGCTGGGCTATTATACCGGCACGATTGACGGCAAATACTCCACCGGCACGCAGAGCGCCGTGACGGAATTCCAGAGCCGAAACGGCCTGACGGCGGACGGCATCGCCGGCCGCGCCACGCAGGACAAGCTCTATTCCGCGTCGGCGCAGCCCAAGACGGTCAGCGCGAGCGCTGTGGACAGCGGCTACACGCTGCTCAAGGAAGGCGCGTCCGGCCTCGAGGTGCGCAAGCTGCAGGGGCGGCTGGCCGAGCTGGGCTATTACGCGGGCGGCGTGGACGGCATTTACGGCTCGACGACGACCAGCGCGGTTAAGGCCTTCCAGCGTGCGAACGGCCTGAGCGGCGACGGGCAGGCGGGCAGCCAGACGCAGACGAAGCTGTATTCCGCCAGCGCGAAATATGCGGCCAGCCCGGTGGCGACGGCGAACCCGGATCAAACGCGCACGTTGACGGTCGGCATGACGGGCAACGACGTTTACGCCTTGCAGGAGCGGCTGATCGAGCTGAATTATCTGAGCGGCGTGGCGGACGGCGTATTCGGCGCGGAGACGCAGAACGCGCTGACGGCGTTCCAGAGCCGAAACGGCCTGACGGCGGACGGCACGGCGGGCGCAAGCACACTCAAAAAGCTGAACGGAAGCTGCAAACCGGCCGCCGCGACGGCTGAGCCGAGCGGCAACGGCACCATGCGCGAGGGCGACACGGGCGAGGACGTATACACCCTGCAGGCGCGGCTGTTTGAATTGGGCTATTACAACGGGCGCATCGACGGGCGCTATTCCAGCGAGACGACGGCGGCGGTCAAGGCCTTCCAGAAGGCGAATGGGCTGGGCGCGGACGGCATAGCGGGCAAGGGCACGATGAACAAGCTGAACAGCGGCAATGCGGTTGCGGCGGAGACGACCGACGACGACATCGCCGACGAGCCGGAGACGACCTATCAGCCGGAGACGGCGTACACCGTGCTGCGGCGCGGCGACAAGAGCGATCAGGTGGAAGTGATGCAGCGCTATCTGGCGACGCTGGGCTATCTGAGCACCACGCCGGACGGGCAGTTCGGCTCGGGAACGGAGCGCGCGGTCAAGCTCTTCCAGGAGGCGAACGGGCTGAAGGCGGACGGCGTGGCGGGCAGCGGCACGCTCTCCATCCTGTACAGCGGAAACGCGGTGAGTTACAACGCATATTTCGGCGCGTCGGGCGGCTCGACGACCGTTTCGCCGACGGCCGTGCCGGATATGACGACGGTGATCCAGTGGGAGAGCGAAGGCGACAACGTGCGCCAATATCAGCAGCGGCTGGTCGAGCTGGGCTATCTGAACAGCAAATATGTGACCGGCAAATTCAACCAGAAGACCGTGGAGGCGACGAAGGCCTTCCAGACGATGAACGACTTGAAGGTGGACGGCGCGGCGGGGCCGCAGTCCCTCAAGCTGATTTATTCGGGCGACGCGCTGGACGCAAACGGCGTGCGCGTCGGGGACAAGCTGTCGAGCGCATCGGATACCGTGACGGTATCCGACGTGCTGACGGCGGGCATGAGCGGCGAACAGGTGCGGCAGGTGCAGAGCCGATTGGCGGCACTGGGGTACCTGTCCGCCTCTTTTATAAGCGGCGCTTATGACGAGGCGACGGCGCAGGCCGTTCGGCAGTTTCAGCAGGCGAACGGGCTGACGGCGGACGGCGCGGCGGGCGCCACGCAGTCGCGGCTGTACGCCAGCAACGCGGTGACGGCGCAGGTGGCCAGAGCCTCGGCGGACAACAGCGAGCGGCAGAGCGCCGAATACCGCGTGAACGGCGCGTATCAGGCGAGTCTGGCGGGCGGCGGCATTGCCGTGGGCGACAGAAACGCGCTCTACTGCGCGGATGCGTCGCAGGGCGGGATTTTGGTGAAGAAGCCGTATAACGGCGCGGCCGCCAGCGTGATGGCCTACGACGTGCCGCGATTTCTGCACCTGACCAACGGCAAGCTCTATTATGTCGCCAGCGAGGGCGGCGAGGACTGCGTGATCCGCCTGAACACGCAGAGCGGAAGCCGCGAGGTTTTGGCGCGCGTGGGCGTGGCGCTCAAGTTTGCGCTGTGCGACGGCGTGATGTATATGCTGGATGCAAACGCGGCGCTGAAAGAAAGAACGCTCTCCGGCGAGGAGAGCGAACTGATGACGGGCGTCAGCGATTTCACGCTGGACGCGACGGGCAAGGCGCTGCTCTGCGTGACGCAGGACGGCGTGGTCTCCTTCGGCATCCAGACCGGGCAGAGCGAGATGGTCTACACGGGCGCGGCGGATCAGGCGGCGATGTGCGGGCAGGCGCTGCTGGTGCGGGCGGGCGGGAGCATCATTCGCGTGATGAACGGGCAGATGGCGACGATCCGCAGGGACGGCGCGACGTGCCTGTTCGTCTACGGGCAGAAGGTGATTGAGCTGACGGGCAGGGGCGTGATGACCTGCGACGTGAACGGCGAAAACGCGACGACCATCGCAAACGGTTCGTTTGAAGCCGCGTCGATTGCCAACGGCGTGCTGTATCTGGGCGGCGCGGACGGGTATACGCAGAGCGTGAGCTTATAAACGAAGCGTGTCATCCAGCGCGCGAAGGAACGCGGCACATTCGTCATCCTTCATCAACGCGGCGTAAGCGTCCTTTGCGGCGGAAACGAATTCCGCCCGCAGGCCGACAAGGCCGTAACTGCATAGCGGACAGACGGACTTTGCGCGGGTATCCAGCCTGACGCGCGGGGTTCCGTCTTTTTTGAAATGCAGAAAGAGTGGAAACAGGCGGCAGGCCAACGGGCGCTGCTCGCGGACGCAGAAACCATCGCAGACAAAGAGATGAACGGGACGATCCGCCAGCGTGAAATTCGCCGGGATGACACGGCCGAACGTGCACCCTTCAAACAGCGCTTCCTCACCGGGGAAAAGGAGCATGCCCGTCTGCTCGTCGCCCTTGCAGCACGCGCCGCCGCAGAGACAACCGCAGTCGGTCAAAAGCGGCGTGAGATCGGAAAGGCAGGTGCGTGCCGCCAAAATGGAGGTATACAGCGTCAGCCCTCCTCGCCGTGCTTTTGAAGCTGATCGTTGAGCAGATTGATGTTGCCGCAGCTCATGGTGATGACCAGATCGCCGGGCTGCCAATGCGCGCGCAGATAGGCCTCCGCGTCGTCGAAGGTCGGGGTATAATGCGCGGGAACGCCTTCCTTCTGCATGGCCTCCACGAGCATGGTCGCGTGGATATCGCCGGGGTCTTTTTCGCGCGCGGCGAAGATATCCGTCACCAGCACGTCGTCGGCCAGATCGCAGCAGTGGATGTAATCCTGAAACAGCGTTTTGACGCGGGAATAGGTGTGCGGCTGCATGACGGCGAACAGGCGCTTGTGCGGCTGCTTCGCGGCGTTTTCCAGCGCGCTGCGCATTTCGGCGGGGTTATGGCCGTAATCGGTGTAGAGCTTCACGCCGCAGACCGTGCCCGTGTATTCAAACCGGCGGTGCGGGGCGGCGAAACGCGCGAGCGACGCGGCGACGGCCTCCGGCTGTGCGCCCGCCTCGACACACGCGGCCATCGTCGCCAGCGCGTGCATGACGTTGAACGCCCCAGGCACGCGCAGGTGCGTATGCGCGACGGGCTTGCCCGCGAGGGCGAAATCAAATTCCGCGCAGCCGGTCTCGTCATACCGGAGATTCAGCGGCCGCCACTGGTTATCCTGCCCCAAGCCATAGCTGACGGTGCGGCAGGTCTGCCGCCCGAGCAGCGCCGCCACGCGCGGGTCGTCGCCGTTGCCGATGCACACGCCGTTTTCCGGCAGAAGCGCGCAGAATCGGGCGAACGCATGGGCGATGTCGTCGATGTCCTTATAGAAATCGAGGTGATCCTCCTCGATGTTGGTGATGACGGCGATGGTCGGGTGGAACTGGAGGAAGCTCGCGTTGAACTCGCAGGCCTCCACGACGAAGGTATCGTGCCCGCCGACGCGGGTGCTGCCGCCGATGTAATCGAGCTGGCCGCCGATGTGAACGGTCGGGTCAAAGCCGGTATCCAGCATCGCCTCGGCGATCATCGAGGTGGTGGTGGTTTTGCCGTGCGTGCCGCAGACGTTGACGGCGTGGCGATAGCCCTCCATGAGCTGCCCCAGCAGCGTGGCGCGCTCCATCTGCGGAATCCCCAATTCCTCAGCGCGCACGCGCTCGGGGTTGCTCTTCGCGATGGCGGCGGAATAGATGACGATATCCGCGCCGTCCACGTTCTCCGCGCGCTGGCCGATGAAGACATGAATGCCCGATTGTTCGAGCGCGTCGGTTGTATAGGAACGGGCGGAATCGGAACCCGTCACGCGCACGCCGAGCTTGACCAGCATTCCGGCCAAACCGCTCATCGAGCTGCCGCCGATGCCGATCAGGTGCGCGCGCCTGCCCGTATAATCCTTGATATGCGTCATAAGGCGCCTCCTTAGCATAAAAGAAATCTGTTTTCGCCTTCTATTATACGCCCGGAAAAGGCCGTCGATCAACCAAAATGCGAAAAAAAGCTGAACGTTTTGATAAACTGTGATAAAATTCGGAAAAAAGTGAAATTCAGGGCTTTATTTATTTGAAAAGCTGAATTATAATAGAGCAAACTCACTTTAACATTCGTATTTGGGAGGGATGGACATGGACCGCATCCGCCGCAACGAGCGACTTGCCGCCATGACAAGGATTCTGGTGGAATCCCCGAATAAAATCTTCACGCTCGGCACATTCTGCGAGATGTTCGGCGCGGCGAAGTCCACGCTCAGCGAGGATATCGACATCCTGCGCGGGGTGTTCGCGCAGTTCCATTTGGGGCAGCTGGATACCGTGACCGGCGCGGCCGGCGGCGTTCGCTATCGCCCGGTGCTCGCGCCGGAGGACGCTTACCGCACGGTGAAGGATCTGGCGCAGATGCTGGCCGCGCCGGGGCGCGTTCTGCCGGGCGGCTTCATCTACATGGCCGACATTCTGGCCATGCCGGAGGTCGTGGAGCGGATGGGCGTCATCATCGCCTCTCAGTTTTACCGCGCGGAGCCGGATTTCGTGCTGACGATGGAAACCAAGGGCATCCCGATTGCGATGATGACGGCGCGGGCGCTGGGCGTGCCGACGGTCATCGTCCGCAGGGACAGCAAGGTATACGAGGGCCCGGCGGTGAACATCAACTATCTCTCCGGCTCGGGCAGCCGGGTGGAGACGATGAGCCTCTCCCGCCGCGCCGTGCGGGAAGGCCAGCGCGCGCTGATTGTGGATGACTTCATGCGCGCGGGCGGCACGGCGCGCGGCATGGTGGACATGATGCGCGAATTCTCGGTGACGGTGGTGGGCGTTTGCGTGCTCATCTCTACGAAGGAACCGGTGAAGAAGCGTCTGGACGGCGTGAAGAGCCTGCTGGTCATCGACGAAACGGACGAGAGCGCGGGCAGCGCGAACATCCACCCGGCGAACTGGCTGATTCAGGCGACGGGAAAGGCGTAAGCAAACGGGCGGCGTTTGACGATCCGCCCTAAAAAACGAACAATCAGCTTTTTTCAGCGGGAGCGCCCTTGTCGGCGTTCCCGCATAGGCTGTTTTGGGAAACGGAGGCATATATGTTCATTGTGGTCGGTCTGGGCAATCCGGGCAGGGAATACGCCAGAACAAGGCACAACGTCGGCTTCGACGTGATCGACGTGCTCAGCGAAAAGCACCATATTCAGCTCACCAAAAACGCGATGCACGGGCAGATCGGCGAGGGATTCGTCGGCGGGGAAAAGCTGGTGCTCGTCAAGCCGCAGACGTTTATGAACCTCTCCGGCCAGTGCGTGACGGAGCTGGTTTCGTGGTATAAGCCGGAGATGGATCACCTGCTTCTGGTCTACGACGACATCGACCTGCCGCTGGGCAAGCTGCGCATGCGCGAAAAGGGCAGCGCGGGCACGCATAACGGCATGCGCTCGGTCATCGGCCTTTTGGGCAGGCAGGATTTCCCGAGGCTGCGCGTCGGCGTGGGCAAAAAGCCGGAGGGCTGGGAGCTGGCCGACTGGGTGCTCAGCCATTACCAGACCGAGGCGGATCGCAAGACGCAGTTCGATGCGTTTCTGCGCGCGGCGGACGTGGTGGATGACCTGATGAAGAACGGGCTGGAAAGTGCCATGCGGATGGCGAACGCGCCGGCGTAACGTATCTTCGCGAGGCGATGCGGGAGGCGCGGGAACCTCGGGTTCCTGCCGGAGTTTGAGGGGCAGAGCCCCGTCGTAAAGGAGTTACCATGCAGACGCATTTTCTCTTTGATGTGCTCGACGGCTACAAGCCGTTTGAGCAGATGGCGCAGGAAAGCCAAAACAGCGGCGCGGTGATCGCGGCCAGCGGCATGGCGGGCGCGCAGAAGGCGCACGCGGCCTGCGCGTTGGCGGTGCGGACGGGCAGGCCGCTGCTCTTCCTGTGCGACAGCGAACGCAGCGCGACGCAGACGATGGAGGATGTTTCCGCGCTGCTGGGCGGCGGCGTGTGCCTGCTCCCCGCGCGGGAAATCACGTTCTATCAGGATGTGGCGGCCAGCCGCGAGGTGGCCTATCGCCGCATCGAGGCGATGCGCAGGGCGTTGAGCGGCGAGGCGCGCGCGATTGTCGCCCCGGTGGACGCGATGCTCCACCGGATGATGCCGCGCGAGGCGTTCAACCGAAACACGATCTCCCTGCGCGTGGGCGACGTGACGCCGATCGACCTGCTGATCGAGCGGCTGCTTGCGGCGGGCTACACGCGGGAATACATGGTCGAGGGCAAGGGACAGTTCTCCGTGCGTGGCGGGATCATCGACGTATACCCGGCCGATGCGCTGAGCGCGGTGCGCATCGAGTTTTTTGACGACGAGCTGGATTCCATCCGCGCGGTCGATGTGATGAGCCAACGCAGTCAGGGCAATATGCAGGAGGTCGTCATCCCGCCCGCGAGCGAAGCGCCCGTGCCGCAGGCGGGCACAGAGGCGCTGGCGCGGCTGCTGCTGGAGGCGCTGGCGCGTCAGGAAGCCGTCGCTAAAAAGGGCGAGAGCGGAAAAAGCGACGACGCATCCCTGGCGGATCTGCCGCTGGAGGAGGGCGAAATCGCCGCGCCGGAGGCCTTCACCCGCGAAAACCGCACGATGGAGCGCTTCGGCGAAAAGCTGCGCGCGGCGGTCAGCCAGATGCAAAACGGCGTGAGCAACCGGATGCTCGAAAAATTCATCAACCTGCTCTACCCGCAGACGGAGACGATTCTGGATTACATGAACCGCCCGATTGTCGTGCTCGACGAGCCGGAAGCGCTCTTTGCCCGCATGGACAGCCGAACCGGCGAGTTTGGGCAGGCGATTACGGCGGCGCTCGAACGCGGCGAGGCGCTGCCCGAGCAGCACAGCCTGATGCTCACGCAGGACGAGGCGCTCGCAGCGATGCGGCAGACGACCCTGCTCGCGCTGACGACGATTCTGCGCCCGGTGGAAAAGCTGAAGCCGACGCTGCTCTGTCCGATGGGCGGCATGGGCGCGGGCAGCTACGGCGGACGGACGCACGACATGTGCGCCGATTTCGCGCGCTGGCAGCAGGACGGCTGGCGGATTCTGGTGCTCTCCGGCGGCGCGGCGCGCGGCGAACGCATGCGCCAATCCTTTGAGGACGAGGGCGTGAAGGCGGCGTTTGACGAGCTGGGCACGGCCGCGCCGAAAAGCGGCGAATGCCGCATCTATCCGCTGACGCTCTCCGGCGGTTTCCAGTATCCGGAAATCAAGGTTGCGGTGATCGCCAGCGGCGACGTTTACGGCGCGAAGAGCGCCAAGGGCAAGCCGAAAAAGCAGCAGGGCAGCAAAATCGCCTCGTTCACCGATTTGAACGTCGGCGATTACGTGGTGCACGAGACGCACGGCATCGGCATCTATCAGGGCACGAAGCGCCTGACCAGCGAGGGCGCGAGCCGCGATTACCTGCTGGTGCAGTATCTCGGCAGCGACAAGCTGTATATCCCGGTGGATCACCTCGACCGGATTCAGAAATACATCGGCGGCGGCGAGGGCGCCGCGCCCAAGCTCTCGCGGCTGGACGGCAAGGACTGGGACAAGCAGAAATCGAAGGTGCGCGAAAGCCTCAAGGAGCTGGCCTTCGACCTCGTGAAGCTCTACGCCGAGCGGCAGAAGAACAGGGGCTACGCCTTTGGGCCGGACACGCCGTGGCAGCAGGAATTTGAGGAGAACTTCCCCTACGACGAAACGCCCGACCAGCTTCAGGCCACGGAGGAGATCAAGCGCGACATGGAGCGCGACCTGCCGATGGACCGCCTGCTCTGCGGCGACGTGGGCTACGGCAAAACGGAGGTTGCGCTGCGCGCGGCGTTCAAGGCCGTGATGGACGGCAAGCAGGTCGCCATCCTCGCGCCGACGACCATCCTCGCCCAGCAGCACTACAACACGCTGATGCGCCGGATGGAGGGCTTCCCCGTGCACGCGGACGTGCTCAGCCGCTTCCGCTCGGCCAAGGAGCAGAAGGAGAGCCTGCGCCGCCTCAAGGACGGCGAAATCGACATCATCGTCGGCACGCACAGGCTGCTGGCCAAGGATGTGCAGTTCAAAAACCTCGGCCTGCTTATCGTCGATGAGGAGCAGCGCTTCGGCGTCGGGCACAAGGAAAGCATCAAGAACATGAAAAAGACGGTGGACGTGCTCACGATGTCGGCCACGCCGATCCCGCGCACGCTGCACATGTCCATGGTCGGCATCCGCGACATGAGCCTGCTGGAAACGCCGCCGCAGGCGCGCTACCCCGTGCAGACCTACGTGATGGAATATCAGGACAGCGTGATTCGCGACGCGATTCTGCGCGAAATCGGGCGCGGCGGGCAGGTCTTCTTCCTCTATAACCGCGTCGGCTCGATTGACCAGTGCTACAAGCAGCTTTCAAAGCTCGTGCCGGAGGCGCGCATCGCGATTGCGCACGGCCAGATGCGCGAGCACGCGCTGGAAGACGTGATGCTGGATTTCAGCCAGCAGAAGTTTGACGTGCTGCTGTGCACGACGATCATCGAATCCGGTCTGGATATCCCGATGGCGAACACGCTGATTATCTACGACGCGGATCACTTCGGGCTGGGGCAGCTCTATCAGATGCGCGGGCGCGTCGGCCGCTCGAACCGGCTGGCCTACGCCTATTTCACGGTTCGGCCGGGCAAGGTGCTCTCCGAAACGGCGCAGAAGCGCCTCGACGCGATTCGCGAATTTACGGAGTTCGGCTCGGGCTTCCGCATCGCGATGCGCGATTTGGAGCTGCGCGGCGCGGGCAACCTGCTCGGCCCGCAGCAGAGCGGCCACCTCGCCAACATCGGCTACGATCTGTATTGCAAGCTGCTGGAGGAAGCGGTTTTGGAGGCGCAGGGCG
>OHZB01000490.1_pt1 | contig 11567 bp, 8 predicted proteins | sample 1580351 | NCBI WGS metagenome assembly OHZB01 (sample SAMEA3882512, study PRJEB24775) | human gut metagenome | biome: human-associated habitat; feature: intestine environment; material: feces | place: Netherlands | collected 2009/2010 | reverse complement strand
ATGGGGCAAAGCCCCATATCCAAAAATGCTTAGATATTTGTTTCTTGAAATGTTCAGTTAGACTTGACAGCCCCTTTAGCATATGCGAAATCATCAGACCACTTGGCAATCACGTACAGAAAAAATGCGGAATTTCGAACGAAAATACTTGAAAGCCCCATGCGATTGGACTATAATAAACATAGTTATTGCCTGAAAATTTACTTTTTGGAGGTTCACATGGGAAATAATGCAATCGTCGGTCAGAGCGGCGGCCCTACGTCTGTCATCAACGCGAGCCTTGCAGGCGTGTTTCAAGCCTGTGTGATGCGCGGCGCGAACCGCGTTTACGGCATGCTCAACGGCGTGGCGGGGCTGCTCGACGGGCGCGTGACCGATTTGACCGCGACGCTCGGCTCGTCCCTTGAAATCGAGCTGCTCAAGCGCACGCCGTCCTCGTATCTGGGAAGCTGCCGTTATAAGCTGCCGGACAGCCTGACGCACCCGGACGTGTATGAAAAGCTGTTCGCCATCCTTAAAAAGCTGGATATCGGCTACTTCTTCTACATCGGCGGCAACGACAGCATGGACACGATCTGCAAGCTGAGCGATTACGCCAAGCGCATCGGCAGCGACATCCGCTTTATGGGCGTGCCCAAGACCATCGACAATGACCTGATGGTCACCGACCACACCCCCGGCTACGGCAGTGCGGCCAAATACATCGGCGTTGTGATGAAGGAGATCATCCGCGATGCGACGGTCTACGGCACGAAGTACGTGACCATCGTCGAGATCATGGGCCGCAATGCGGGCTGGCTGACCGCCGCCGCGGCGCTGGCCAAGGCCGAGGACTGCGAGGGCGTGGACATGATCTGCCTGCCCGAGGTTCCGTTCAATGTGGATCACTTCGTCGAGAAGGTCGAGCGGATGCAGAAGGAGAAGCCGTCCATCGTCATAGCCGTGTCCGAGGGCGTCAAGCTCGAGGATGGCCGCTATGTCTGCGAGTTGGCCGACGATGTCCACGCGGTGGATGCGTTCGGCCACAAGGCTCTGACCGGCACGGCACGCTTCCTGGCGAACACCGTTGCACGCCGTCTGGACACCAAGACCCGCTGCATCGAGCTTTCGACGCTGCAGCGCTGCGCGGGCCATCTGACGAGCCGCACCGACATCACCGAGGCGTATCAGGTCGGCGGTGCCGCTGCCAAGGCCGCGTTTGAGGGTCACACCGGCGAGATGGTCGCACTGGACCGCATCTCCAATGCGCCGTACCAGTGCGGCACGAGCCTGCACCCGATCAGCGAGGTCGCAAACCTCGAGAAGAAGGTCCCGCTGGAGTGGGTCAACGCCGACCACACCGCCATGACCGACGAGTTCCTGGCCTACGCCCTGCCCCTCGTCCAGGCCGAGCTGACCCCCATCTACGTCGAGGGTCTGCCGCACCATATTTATCTGCCCGAGGCTTGATGAGGCGCGGTGTTCCTTTCTTATAAGAAAGGAACCGAAAGAATTTTAGAACAATAAAACAAAAGCGCTGCGGTAACAGGAGTCATCTCCCGTTACCGCAGCGTTTTTTAGCCTCCCTTGTCAAAGGGAGGTGGCCGAGCCCCGGCGAGGCCGGAGGGATTCCCGCGGCCTCACGGAGGGCACCCCTTATACGCGGAGGGATTCCTGCACTTCCCTATCAATGACAGTACAAACCCCTTCAAAATTCTTCATCACATCGTTGTTGGCAAACCGCAGCACCCGCAAATCATATTTTTGCAGGAACTCCGTGCGCGTCTGGTCGTCAGCAATGCCCTTCTCCTCGTAATGCTGCGACCCATCCAGTTCTACCACCAGCTTGGCTGCGGCGCAGTAAAAGTCCACCACATAGCTGCCGATGACCTTTTGCCGTAAAAAGCGGATCGGGTACTCCCGCAGGAAATCGTACCAGAGATGACGTTCCTCCCTGGTCATATCCTTGCGGAGCTTTCGCGCTATCGGGGTCAGCGCTTTGTTGTGCTTGCCGTTCATACAGGCAGTTACTCCTCCTGGTTTCTCACCGGGCAAACGGGCTGGAATCCCTCCGCCTCGCTGCGCTCGGCACCTCCCTTTGACAAGGGAGGTTTTTCTTTTAATAGAACCCAAAGCTCGGCAGGGCATTCAGGGCGTCAGCCCACCAGGCGGGAATGGGCAGGCCGGAGAGCGCCGGATAATAGAGCACAAACAGGACGAGCGCCACCACGCAGAGACCCGCGGCGATCTTTTTCGCCCAGTCTACGTGCTTCATCCGCGCCAGCACCAGTGCCAGCGCCGCCAGACAGAACATCGAGCTGGGGAAATAATGGTACAGGAAGGTGCAGCGCGTCACCAGCATCCACGGGATGAGCTGCGTGCCGTACAAAATCAGCACGCCCGCGCCCTGGCGGCTGCCGCGCCCGCTGACCTGATGCCACAAAAGCCCGACCAGCGCCGCCAGCCCGACCAGCCAGATGACCGGCCCGGCCATGCCCGCAATGCTGGCCTTCATGCCGTAGGGCAGGTAACCGTTGCGGTAGTACCACACCGGGCGCAGGCCCAGCAGCCAAGTGTACCAGCGGCTCTCAAACGGGTGGGTCGCCTTCAGCGTCGCGTGGTAGCTGAACATCGACACCTGGCACTGCCACCAATCGCTGAGGCTGAATGCCGGATCGCGCCACCAGTACGGAAAATAGGACCCAATGTAGAGGCAGAGCGGCAGCAGCACATAAAACAGCACGCCGCCCACAGCCGCGGTGCGGAACTCCGCCCGGAAGCCGGGCCTTTTCTGCTGCCAGCGCGCATAGAGCACGCCCAGATACAGCACGGCCAGCCCGGCCCCGGCGTAGATGCCGGTCCACTTGGCTGCGCAGCCCAGCCCGAACGCAACGCCGCCCAGCGCCATCGGCAGCAGAGCGCGGTTCACGCCGTCGGTCAGCACCCGCTGGCAGTACCACACCATACAGTAGGCTCCCAATAGGATGAAAAACGTACCGTAAACGTCAATCGTTGCCAGACGGCTTTGGGAAAAGCGCATAAAATCCAGCGCCAGCAGCACGCCTGCGGTGGCTGCCGCCCACGGTTTGCGGGTCAGGCGGCGCACAAAGCACCACGCCAGCGGCACCAGCAGCACGCCGAAAAGCGTACCCGCGAACCGCCAGCCGAACGCCGTCATGCCGAACAGCGCAATGCCGACCATGATCAGGTCCTTGCCCAGCGGCGGATGGGTCGTCTCGTAGACGGGCATTTTGTGCAGCTGCTCATAGCCGGTGCGGCCATGGTAGATCTCGTCAAAATACATGCTGTTCAGCTGGCTGATCGTGTCGGGCACGGCAGTCTGCTCGTCAAACAGCGCGCCGCCGCCCGTGACCGGCACCAGCCGGCCGTTGGCATCGCGGAACGCCAGCTCAAACAGCTGGGCGTTCTCGACCATGACCGTCAGCTGAGTGCCCGCCGCCAGCTGCACGTTGTTCGCTGTCCAGCTGAAGCAGGTGCCGTAGTTCAGCTCCTTTTCAAAGACCGTGCTGCCGTTGGCATCGGTCACCGTCATGCTGCCGCCGAACGAGATGCCCGGGTAGACCCACAGCGATACCGCGCTGCCGTCCAGCGTCACACTCTCGGAGAGCGCCGTGCCTGTCGCGTCCAGCGGGTCCTGCGGCGCGGTGCGGCTGCCGAGATAGCTAAAGCTCAGCACCGCCGTGGCCGCCGTCAGCACCAACAGCGCGCCCACCTCGCGGCGGGTCCATTTCGGCTGCGGTGCGGGCACGGGCGGGGCTGTTTCCGGCTTTGTCTCGGGCAGGGCCAGCGTGTGGCCATGGCGGGCAATGTCCCACACTGCAAAGATCAGCAGCACAAAGCAGACCGTCTCCCCAAGGCCGGTCAGGACGGCCATTGTCGAGCTGGTCGCGCTCGTCAGCCATTCATCGTTGGTGCCGGTCAGCGAGTAGACCGCGGCCAGATTGATGAACCCGGTCAGCGACAGGCCCACGCCCGCCGCATACAGGCGGATGTCGTTCCAGTGCGCGGCGGCCAGCAGCGTCAGCAGCACGCCGGGCACCATGTAGCGCTCGTGCATACAGTGCGCAAGCGTAAAAATGCCGATGCCGTAGTACGCCGCCAACAGCAGCGGCGAGAACCACCCGCCCCGCACGCTGCGCACCGCAAAATACGCCAGCCCCGCCGTGACCAGCAGAATGTTGAGGCACCCAAGCTGCTGCCAGCTGATGCCAAACAATGCCGGTTCAGCCTGCCCCTTCCAGTTGCCGCCCAGCGCCGCCAGCCAGTTAAAGGCGTTGATCGTCGCGTAGGGGTAGCCGGACATTGTGCCGGCGTATTTGTTGAACAGCTTCGGGATCAACTGCACAACGCCAAAAAAAGGCAGGGCTGTCAGCAGCGGCGGCAGCAGTGCCAGCGCCGCGCCGCCAAAGCAGCGGCCAAAGGCGCGCAGGCGGTCCTTTTCCAACGTAATTGCCGCCAGATAGCACACCGCCAGCACCGGGCCGAACAGCAGCGCCTGCGGCTTGATGGCCAGCGCCACGCCGTACAGCACGGCGGCGGGCAGGTAGCGCCGCTGCTCCAGCAGCACAAAGCAGAGCACAAGCGGCAGCGCAAACGCGCCGTCGATCTGCTTCCAGACACCGGTGTCGAACAGCATCAGCGGGTTGAACGCCGTAAACGCCGTCAGCACCAGCGCGGTATGCTCCTTCACGCCCCGGCTGCTGCGCTTTGCCGTTCTGTAGACGAGCCACGCCAGCCCGCAGTCGCAGAGCGACGGCACGAGCGCCAGCAGAAAATACGTCCACTTGGACTCGTAGGCGATGTGCAGCGCCGCGCGGATGGCCCCCACCAGCCCCAGCACCCAGAGGTAGCCGGGCGGGTAGTCGGCAAAGTAGCCGTCGCTGTAAAAAGCGGCGGGACCCTCGGCGGCCAGCTTGTCGCCCCAGGCCACAAAGCAGCTCATGTCATAGGGGTAGCCGTCCGTCACAAGGGCCAGCACCAGGCGCAGCAGCAGGGCACCGCCCAACAGCACCCAAAGGCTCTTATTTGATTTTGTTCGTTGCTTCGTCATGTTACACACAAAATCAGGGGCAAGCCCGCGCACCCGCGCCCTGCGGCGCAGATGCGCAGGCCGCCCCTGCATCTGTTTTTTGAAAAAAGCTTACAGCTTCGCGAGCTTCGGGCCCTGCGCCGTGTCGGTGACACTCCAGCCCATCTCGGTCAGCTGGGCACGGATGGCGTCCGCGCGGCCCCAGTCCTTGGCCTTCTTGGCGGCAGCGCGCTCCTCGACCAGTGCGGTAACCTCTGCGGGGATGCTGTCGGTCTTTTTGCGGTTGTACAGCAGGCCCAGCACGCCGGTCAGCTCATCAAACGTCTTGGCGGCAGTCTCCAGCGTCGCTTTGTCGGAGGCATCGGACAGCGTGTTGATGTCCTTGACCAGATCGAAAATCGCAGCCAGAGCGTCCGGCGTATTCAGGTCGTCGTCCATCGCCGTCTTGAACTTGGCGCGGGCCTCCTCACACTTGGCAGCCAGCGCCGTATCGGTGCCGTGGGCATGCTCGATAGCAAAATCGAGGTTGTCGCGGCAGGTGTACATCCGCTCGAGGCTGTTCCTGCAGCTCTCGATCAGCTCAACGGTGTAATTCAGCGGCATGCGGTAGCCAGCTGTCAGCATAAAGTAGCGGATCGGCTCGTAGCCATACTTGTCGGCGATTTCGCGCACCGTGAAGAAGTTGTTTGCGCTCTTGGACATCTTCTCGTTGTTGATGTTCAGGAAGCCGTTGTGCATCCAGTAGCGGCTGAAGGTGCAGCCGTTGGCGCACTCGCTCTGGGCGATCTCGTTCTCGTGGTGGGGGAAGATCAGGTCCTGACCGCCGGCGTGCAGGTCGATGGTCTTGCCCAGGTGCTTGCGGGCCATGGCGCTGCACTCAATGTGCCAGCCGGGACGGCCGTGGCCCCAGGGGCTCTCCCAGTAGGGCTCACCGGGCTTGGCGGCCTTCCAGACTGCGAAATCGGCGGGGTCCTCCTTCAGGTCGTCGTCCATACGGCTGCGCAGCTCACGGTTGCCGCTCTCGAGGTCGTCGAGGTTCAGGTGGCTCAGCTTGCCGTAGCCGGGGTCGGACTTGACGCGGAAGTAGACATCCCCGTTGCGGGCCACATAGGCGTGGCCGGAGTCCACGAGGTCCTTGACGATGTGGATGATCTCGCCGATATGCTCGGTAGCGCGGGGGCGCACGGTGGGGGCCTTGACGTTCAGACCGTCGGAATCCCTGATGTACTCGGCCTCAAACTTGCGGGCGACCTCCTGCATCGAGGTGCCCTCCTCCTGGCCCTTTTTGATGAGCTTGTCATCAATATCGGTGATGTTGGAGACATAGTAGACCTTGTTGCCGCAGTATTCCAGATAGCGGCGCAGCGTGTCAAAAACGATCATCGGGCGCGCATTGCCGATGTGGATATAGTTGTAAACCGTCGGGCCGCAGACATAGATGCGGTACTCGCCCTCCTTCTGGGGGACAAATTCCTCTTTCTGGCGGGTCATGGTGTTGAAGATCTGCATAGCTTGCACGTTCCTTCCTCTATATAGGGATGCTTTTATTATAGCCAACGCAAGGCGCGGTTGCAAGGGGGATTCAGCCGTTATTTGCGAATTGCACGGCCAGCTCGTCCCAGACAGCGCTGAAATTGTAGGGGAACCGCTCGTTCTCCTCGGCCAGATAGGCGCGGTAGGTGTCGAGCTCTGCCGCCGTCGGTGCCTTAACGCGGCGGTAGGCCGTGATCGTGTAGCCGTTGCCCATGTCGAAGGTAGCTGCCAACTCAAACGGCGCGTACTTTTCCTGGTTTTCCAGGAAGGCCGCATTCATCTTCTCTGTGTGGTTGTTGGGGTCAAACGGCGTACAGGTCAGCACGACCTGCGCCGTGAGCAGCTCCTTCGGGAAGGCATCGTTGCCGGGATTGCAGGCACCGTAGGGCAGAATTTCGCGGATGGACTCATCCGGCAGCGCCGAGATGCGGAACACATCCGGGCTGTAGACCACGCCGTGACAGATCATATAGGCGGAGTTTTCGCCGGTGCAGTTCTCCCGCAGCCAGGCGTTGACCTCGGCGACCTGCTGTAAATCATTGCGGGGGCTGTCCACGTAAAAGTACAGTCCGCTGTAAAATCCGCTGGGGAAAACCACCGGCAGCAGCTGGCTGCACGCGCCGAAGTTCAGCGCACACAGCACGCCCGCCGACACAGCCAAAATGCGGCGCGGCCACGCCCACGGCAGATCGCTGACGAGCAGCGCACAGAGGAAGCAGCCCAGCAGGTAGAACGGCGCGACGGCCAGCGACTGGTGGTCGTCCATATTCTGCACACGGGTGACGAGCAGCACGGTCAGCACCGCGCCGACGGCGGCAAGAACGGCGAGCGCACGGGCCTTAGCATTATACAATCCGTATAGTATGCCGATCAGCATAATCACAAACACGAGCCAGCCCAGATAGACACGCTGGTTGGCCAGCTCTGCCAGAAAGCCGCCGGTCTGGTAGGTAGCGTAGCGGTCACTGTAGTCGGCCTTGGCGATGCGCCAGAACATCGGCAGCAGCGGTACGCCGACGCAGACCAGCGAGGCCGCGGCAAACCTGCCGAAGCGCAGGGCGGTCTGTACCTGCCGGGCGCGTGCAGCGCGGGCCAATACCCAAACGCCATACAGCAAAAAGAACGCCACAACGGTAAACATGTAGCTGCGGCGGGTCAGCATGAGCATACCCGTAAAGGCCGCCAGCGACACAAGCCGCGCGGGGGCCGGCTGGCTGAAATCGTACCCGACGCCGAGCGCCAGCAGCATAAACGCGAACGCGACACCGAGCAGGTCCGGCATACCGCGGTAAAGCGCAATGTGCAAAAGCGGCAGCAACAGGACGAATGCCATAGAGAGCGCCGTGAACAGCACCGGGGCCCTTGGCTGCAATTTTCGGCGCAGCACCGTCAGAAGAAGCCATGCACTGTAGTAGACGAGCGACGGAATCAGCAGCGCGCAGAGCAGCGCAAACGTGTTGGCCGTGCGCGGCGTGAACATGAAGAACGGCTCCGCCAGCAGATTGATGACCAGCGGCGCGTAGTCGTTGAACCACGTCTTGTAGATGGTCGAGCCGACACCGGTAAAGACGCCGTCCGCAAAGTTGGATTCCAGCCGCACCTGCAGATTGTAGTAGGTCGCGTTGTCCCACAGATAGAGACTCTGTCGGCCCACCATGGCGTGCAGATAGAATGCGGCGCTGGCCGCTATGCAGACTGCTAAAATAGCGGCATCCGCTTTTGTGCATTTTGCGCCAATCGCCCGCGCCGCGCGGCGGTACAGGCAGAATGTGCCCAGCACCGCCGTGCAGGAGAGCAGCAGCAGCCATACATCCACCGGATTCCGCCCGCTGCCGAGCATATCGACAACTTGCAGCGGCGCGGCAAAATGCGCCGCCGTGCTGAACACGAACTTGACGGCAAAAATGCACAGCAGCAACAGGACGGCCCGCTCCAGGCGGGCCATCCTGCGGTAGATGCATTTTAAAAATGTACGGAGATTGAGCTTTGACAAGTTGGGGTCTCCTTATTGGGTCCGTTGCCTTGTAGGGGCCGGACATGTCCGGCCCGGCACCTGATGTAAAATGGCATGTATGGCAAGGCCGCGGGCCGGGCATGCCCGGCCCCTACTGCGCGGCGGCTGTTACTTCGCCTGCATGAACAGCTTGCGGTTCTGCCACAGGTAGATGCCGCCGGAGAGCAGGGTCGCCGCGCCGCAGAGCCAGCACAAAATCTGCGTGATGAGGCTGACGGCCATGATATCGGTGGGGCCGGCCAGCGCGCCGGCAAAGTAGTAGTACAGCACGGTCAGCATCTGCAGAACGGTCTTGACCTTGCCCCACATATTGGCGGCAATGACGGTGCCGGTTTCGGCGGCGAGCATACGCACGCCTGCCACGGCGAACTCGCGGAACAGAATGACCGCCAGCACCACGGGGCTGCAGATGCCGCACGCCACCATATAAATAAAGGCGGCGGTGGTCAGGCACTTGTCCGCCAGGGGGTCCATAAACTTGCCAAAATCGGTGACAAGGTTATTTTTGCGCGCCAGATAGCCGTCCAGAAAGTCGGTAAAGCTGGCCACGGCAAAGACGATGCCGGCTGCCAGCATAAGACCCGCGTTGAAGTCCTGCGTACCGTAGCGGCTCAGCGCGGCAAACACCATAAACACCGGCACGAGTATCACACGCAGCATCGTAAGTTTATTGGGCAGATTCATGGTTCAGTCCTCCAGCTTTTCTTCCGCATAGCCGTACAGGTCGTAGGTATCGGCATCGGTGATGGTGACATTGTAGAACGCGCCGGTCTCCAGCGGGGTGTCCGCGGGGGTCAGCACGTTGCCGTCGATCTCGGGGCAGTCGGCCTTGGTGCGCAGCAGGTACATGCCGGTCTCGTCATCGACGCCGTCGCAGATGCACTCATAGGTATGGCCGACCTTCTCGCCCTCACGCTCGGCGCTGACCTCGGCCTGCAGCTCCATGATGTGATCGGCGCGGCGCTGCTTCGTCTCCTCGTCGATCTGGTTAGGCATTTTTGCGGCCACGGTGTTTTCCTCGGCGGAGTAGGCAAAGCAGCCGAGGCGGTCAAACCTGACGGTCTTAACGAAGTCACACAACTCTGCGTACTGCTCCTCGGTCTCACCGGGGAAGCCCGCGATCAGCGTCGTGCGCAGCGTGATGCCGGGGATGGCCGCGCGCAGCCGGGCAATCGCGTCCTCGATCTCCTTACGTCCGCCGCGGCGGTTCATGGCCTTGAGCACCGCGTCATCACAGTGCTGGATGGGCAGGTCGAGATAGGGCACGACCTTGGTGTTGCGGACCATGGCAGCAATAAATGCATCGCTGATACGTTCCGGATAGGCGTACAGGATACGGATCCAGCGGATGCCGTCGATTTCCTGCAGGCGGTCCAGCAACTCACAGATGGCGCCGGGTCTGCCCCAGTCCTCGCCGTAGGCGGTGGGGTCCTGCGCGACCAGAATCAGCTCGCGCACACCCTCGCCCGCCAGCCAGCGGGCCTCGGCGACGCAGTCGTTGATTTCACGGCTGCGCAGCGCACCGCGGATCAGCGGAATGGCGCAGTAATAGCAGCCATTGTTGCAGCCCTCGGCAATTTTTAAGTACGCATAGTGCCGCGGGGTCGAGATAACGCGCACACCGCCGAGCTGCATATCGCTCTTGGGGCCGTAGCTCTCGATCTGGCCCGCACCGTCGGCACAGAGGCGGCGGACGATGGCGGGCAGCGCGGCGTTGGAGCCAATGCCGACAACGGCATCGACCTCGGGGATCTCCTGAATGATCTGCTGCTTGTAGCGCTCAGCCAGGCAGCCGGTCACAATGACCTTGAGGTCAGGATTTTCCTGCTTGTACTGGCAGGCCATCAGGATATTCTCGATAGCTTCGGTCTTGGCGGACTCGATGAAGCCGCAGGTGTTGATGATGATAATGTCAGCCTCGGCGGGGTCAGCCACGGTGGTGTGGCCGTCCTTGATGAGGGCGTGACAGAATACGTCGGCGTCGACCTGGTTCTTCGGGCAGCCGAGGGAGATAATGGCAATTTTCATTGGGTAGTCCTTTAATATAATATTGTATGGTTTGCGCAGGATTATAGGGGCGGTTCCCCGACACCCCGCAGGGCGGCAGATGTTTGCCGAAAATTGTAGTGCGGCCAGCCCTCTGGCCGCCGCGGAGGGGTCAAGACCCCTCCCTACAATGCGAACCGTTAAGGGGATGCAGTCGGCAGGCTGAGGGCCGGGCATGCCCGGCCCCTACAGGGCAGCTGGATTTTATTCGTCGTCGGACAGCACTTCCCGTATCACCGCATGGGAAAATCCGCGGCGGGCGAGGGCGGCGGCGACCTGGTCGCGCTTACCGGCGGCGAGCTTGGCGGCGTACTGCCGCTGCACAAGCGCGCGGGCCGTCTCCAGCTCGGGGCTTTCGCCGTCGTCTGTCTCGGCAAACAGCTCCTCCACCACATCGGCGGCGGTGTCGCGGTCAATGCCCTTGGCCGAAAGATCGTTCAAAATCTCGCGGCGGGACTTGCGCTTGCGCAGCAACTCCGCGGCGCGGCGGCGGGCAAACGAGACATCGTTTAAAAGCCCCAGCTCCCCCGCCCGCGCCACGGCGTAGGCGGCGCTGTGGGCGTCGAACTTCCGGCAGAGCTTCTGGTACAGCTCCCCCGCCGCGTGGTCGCGCAGGGATAAATAATCCATGGCCTTGTCCAGCGCGCGGCGGGTCTCGCTTTTTTTGCGCAGCTCCTCGATCTGCCAGTCCTCCAGCTCGTCATCCTGGTGCAGGGCGGCAGCGGCGAAGGTGTCCTCATCCAGCGAGAAGGCAAACTCGCCGTCCAAAAACAGAGCCAGACGGCCTTTTTTTGTCTCCTTGATTTGCGTTAAGCGCGGCATGGCTTATTCATCGACCATAATATCGAGGTCGACCTCGCTGCCCGTCGTCTTGGCGGCGGGAGCGGCAGGGGCTTCAGCGGCTGCCGCGGGCTTGATGACCTCACTCGGGTCCAGCGGCTTGAC
>OHZB01000483.1_pt1 | contig 11690 bp, 9 predicted proteins | sample 1580351 | NCBI WGS metagenome assembly OHZB01 (sample SAMEA3882512, study PRJEB24775) | human gut metagenome | biome: human-associated habitat; feature: intestine environment; material: feces | place: Netherlands | collected 2009/2010 | reverse complement strand
TTAAAAATATCCGCATTTTCTTAAATTGAATATACGTTCGTGTTATGATAGATATACTCAATCTTAACTACGAAAGGGGAATTTCTATTGAATCGATGCGATTTTTCTTCTATTAGCACTTGCTTAAAAAATCATATCAGCGAAAGTAATCAAATGAGTCAGCCTGATTTTTTATACGAATTATTTGAAGATTTTATGGATGATCCGGCAAATCAGGATTTTTCAATGGATAACGGTCTGGTTTGCCGCTGGATGACTGGTCAGGCTAAAATCAGTCCTAAAATATCCGCTTACTATTCCAAGCCATCCAATCAGGAAAAATTAGCCCATACCATCCACCAGAATCTTCTTCCACTGATGTCTGACTGTAATATGGCTATACAAGATATTTACACTTTATTCATTCAGGATGACAGCATCTCAGATGCGAAAAAGAAAAATCTGACTCCCTTATATAAACCAGCCAGTTCAAGACTGCTGTTTCTTGCAAAACTGATTTCTTTTGGCATGGAACGCCAATTCATCAAACGTAATACCAAAAATCAGAAGCTGCTCGCCGGAGGCGCTTTATCCCCCATTGTGCTGGATTATATTATGGACAGTGAGGTTCCGAAACCATGCCGTCATTTTATCGGAAGAGATAAAGAACTGGAAGAATTATATACCATGCTTGAGGAAAACCGTCATGTTTTTCTTTGCGGAATCGCCGGAATCGGAAAAAGTGAACTTGCCAAAGCCTACGCAAAGCGGTACATAAAGCAATACACCAATATCCTTTATGTAGAATATACCGGCAATCTTCATCAGGATATTACTGACATGGATTTTATTGACGATCTTCCGGAAAGCACTGAACAGGAACGGTTTCAAAGACATAACCGTTTTCTGCGTTCCCTGAAATCTGATACTCTGCTTATCATAGATAATTTTAATGTCACTGCCACACAGGACAGCTTTCTGTCAGTAGTATTAAAATATCGCTGCCAGATTTTGTTTACAACCAGAAGCAAACTGGATGAATACTGTACTCTGCCATTAAAAGAAATAGAGGATATGAACGCTCTCTTCCAGCTGGCATCAGTATTTTATTCAGAGGCAGACACGTACCGGGCAACAGTTGAAAAGATCATCGAAACTGTTCACTCTCATACTTTTGCCGTGGAACTGGCAGCAAAACTTCTGGAAAATGGAATCTCAACTCCAGACCAGTTATTAACAAGACTTCAGGTGGAAAAAGCATCTTTCCATAACGAAGATAAAATTAAAATAATCAAAGATGGACAAAGCAGCAAAGCCACCTATTACAGTCATATCCATACGCTGTTTTCTTTATACACTTTATCTCTTGAACAGCAGGATATCATGTGTAATATGTGCTTTCTTCCTTCCACCGGTATTTCTGCCCGTATATTTGCCAAATGGCTGGAACTGCCCACACTAAATGAGATCAACGATTTAATTGAGACTGGTTTTGTCCAGACAACAAAACGTCGCACTATCTCTCTGCATCCGATGATTCAGGAAATCACCCTTTCAGAGACAAAACCATCTGTAACTCGCTGCCACATATTACTGGATTCTTTACAGAAAATATGTTTAATGCATGGGATTGAAGTTGATTATTACAAGAAACTGTTTCAAACAATCGGAAATATCATAGAATTGATTGAAAAGGATGATATACCAAAGTATCTGCTTTTTCTGGAAAATGCATTTCCATACATGGATAACTATAACTACCACAAAGGTATGAATGGAATCATTCAGGAACTGAAATGTCTATTAAAGACAAAAAACATTGGCACTGACTCTGACCAGGCATTATTGCTGGATTTTCAGGCAGCCCTTGAAACCAAACCTGAAAAAGCAATAAAACTGGAAAAGGATGCACTTGCCCAGATAGAAAATATCACTGCTGACAATGCTCGCCTTGTTTCCAACCTTCATGCCAATCTCGGTGGACTTTACCGCATGAACGGTCATCCCGATCTTGCAAGAGAACACATGGAAAAAAGTATCTCACTGCTTGACCAATTTAACCTGCTTCATATAAATGACAGCATACCTCAGATTGCCAATTATGCAATGTTCCTGACAGAACAGCAGGAACCCGAAAGAGGAATCTCCGAATTGCAAAAATTATCCGGCATCATCAAGGAATACCATTCCGATGACTGTCTGGATTATGCCAAAGTACAGGAAACCCTTGGAACCATTTATCTGATGACTGCCAATCTTCCGCAAGCCAAAACACATTTTAAAAGAGCTTTCAAAATATATGAAAAGATCTGGGCTGATGAACCAGAAATGATTGAAGCAAAATATCAGGAAATTCAGGAGTTATATCCACAGATTGGATTTTGCATTGGAAAAAATCTATCCGGTCTTTTAACAAAATAAGCATAATTTACGGCGGGCAACTTGCCCGCCGTTATATTCAACTATTCGTCAAATAAATATATGCATCTTCCAAAGTGATATCATTATCCAGGACACAATTCTCATTTGGCTTTCCTTTGCTTAATACTTTCATATGAATTCCATTTTCTACATACTGCTTAGATGATATAGAATAATTGGCTTCTAACAAACGGGCTTCTTCTGCATTTTGTACCGTACAATTCCAAACACAGCCCTTTGCATTTTCCAGCAACCCACTCACGCTTCCAGAATATAAAAAACTTCCCTTTTTCATAATGGCAAGCTGTGTACAGGTTGCTGCTAAATCTTCTACTACATGAGTGGAAAACAGCACAGTTCTATCCTTTGAAAAATCAACCAAAAGATTGCGGATCCTGATTCTTTCTTCCGGATCTAACCCGGTGGTAGGTTCATCAATAATCAAAAAATCCGGATTATTAAGAAGTGCCTGTATGAGTCCGACACGTCTCTTCATACCACCAGATAATTGCCGCATTTTTTTATTCTGATGCTCTGTAAGAGAAGTCTTTTCCAGATAATAGGTAATTCTTTGTTCGAGGTCATTTCTGGATACTCCTGACAGTCCCCCCATATATACAAGACATTCTTTCACCGTAAGATTCGGATATAAGTCGATTTCCTGTGGAAGATAACCAATCTTTTTCTGTATTTTCTCATAATTTCCCTCGTTATACAGAATTCCATCAAGGGAAACCATTCCTTCCGTTTGTTTTAAAACAGTTGTAAGAACCCTCATCAAAGTGGTTTTTCCAGCACCATTCTCACCCAAAAGTCCGTAAATTCCCTTAGGTATTTCAAGAGATGCCTTATTTACTGCAACTACACCATTTTTAAATCTAACTGTTAAATCATTTATTCTAATACTCATAATCTATCCTCTTTTCTTTAAAGCCATTGGTAATACTGCAAATAAAAACAGCCCCGCTATAAAAGACACAAGCGTTCCATAAATCCAACTCTCGGACATTAATTGAGTAGGTTCACAAAAGCTGAAAGAAAACAATCCCAGATTTCCGAAAAATGAACTTCCCGCTTTTGATATAAGTCCAATGACAATTCCAAATAAGCATCCTATACCTGCCCACATATTTCCAAGCAATGTACACAAAATCACAGAGCATATACTCCAAAGCCAGATGGTTCCGAACATTGCAATGAAAAATAAAAGGAATATCTGAGTGCCCGAAACGCCTTCGTTTACACTGCCCGGTTTTTGCCAGAAAAACAAAACATATCCAACACAGGAAAGTATTAATAAATATAATATTTGAACGCCCACTCTCTGCGATATTACTTTTAACTGCTTTTTTTGATCATACAAATGAAATACATCGGCACGCTTACTTTTTACTTCCATCAAATATGTGTCACTACAAAAAATAATTGTTAAAAATGCTATTGGAGACTGAATCGCTGAACCGATTTCTTCATAGTATATAATCGGATGAATAGCACACAATATCAGTATAAATGCACATGAATAAAAAATCTTATATAACGACAGGCAGTTTTTTAGTTCCGTTTTCAATGAACCCTCCTCCTTTTCCAGATTGTAACAGAAATACATACTAATATAACTGATGAAATTACAAGAATAATCTGATTTATGTTTGACATTTTGGCTACATGTGTTTCAAAAAATCTGCCAGGGAATCGCACCATAATAGAGAACGGTCTCATATAATAAATATCATTCTTCATGGTCAGCATATTTGAATATATAATGTGTAAAAACAAGATTGGTGCTGCCGGAAGCGGATTTTTAAATATTACTGCTGTAATTGTATAGACACAACATATCATCAAAAGATTCGGAACAATATAGATCAGAGAATTCACGCAAAAATCAATTGGTGTTACTGGAAAGCCCGATTCTAAAGACGTTTTCAAACACAGCATAAAGAATATAACATTCAAAATCACTAATACTCCCAGCATACTAATGAATCCGCTTATTACTTTCCCACATATATATTGGATTGCCGTAACAGGCTTTGTATGTAATAATTCATAGGTACTTTTTCGTGTATCCTGAATAAATAAAAATGATAGCAAGACTGTTGCAAAAAAGGCCATATGCAATCCTGCAAAATCCGTAAATTTTTTGGCAAAGTACCAGGAAAAAGAATGTTCGGATAATTTCCGCTCGATATAATGATTGATTTCTTCTGCTGTCCCCTTATGAATTTCAAGGTCCTCATAAGCATATATTGCATTATAATAGCCATATTGGGATTCCAAAAACTCAGAAGCAGTCTTTACATCCATATTCTGAATTTCTTTCATTACATGATCTGCTTCCTGCCTGCTAAATCCAAAACCATTTTTGGAGGTGTCCATTAACGTCTCTTTGATCGTATCTTCCCACTCCCTTCTTCTTTCTTTATCATCAGATGTGGGAATGTACCCATCCATGACATCAGCATCTTCCAATGCTACGTCATTTTGTGTGATCTGTTCATTCTGTTTGATATAATGAATTTGCAAATACGATGACAGACATTGATACATACTGGCAACTATAATAATCAAGCCAATCCACAAAACAGGGTTCTTTAAATAATCAAGTATACTTCTTTTTATGATTGTTTTCATTGTATCTCTTCCTTTCTTTATTTCTTTAACAACATCATACAAATCAATTCTCAATAAATTCACAACAAAAAAGACTAAAACCACTTTATTTGTGATTTCAGCCTTATAAAGTATTTTTATTCAGCTTTGAAAAGAGCTTCTACATGAGCACCGCCTTGTCTGGCATTATATATTTTCAAATTTCCTCCATGCTTTTCACAGAAAATACGAGAAATATACATACCAAGGCCAAAATGCTTTAAATCATCTTGTGGATTCTTATGATAAAATGGCTCTGTTACTTTTTCCTCAGTATCCACAAATCCTATTCCATCATCTTCAACAGAAATTATAAGAAAACCATCCTTTTTCTTTATCTGCAAAGCAATACTTTTTTGTGCATATCGAACCGCATTTTCCAGTAAGTTGTCTGTCACTTCCATGACAAGTTCCTCATCCACTTTCACAATGTTTTGTTCCTGCACTCTTTCTACCTTACATAATTTACTTTCCTTCTTGGACAGCATGGCAGCTTCTGCCTCAATCTTTTTTGCCAGTTCCGATAATTCTATCTCTGAGCATTGCAGTTCCCTCTGTTCTAAATGGGACATTTTTCTCATGTTTTCCGTGAAATGCTCTATACGGTCAATCTGATACATGCCTGTTTGTAAGATATCAATAACATCCTCTGTTTTTATACTCTCAGCAGAAACAAACTCTAAGAGCATTTCCTGATACCCACGCAATATGGAAAGTGGAGAACGTATATCATGTGCAATTGCATTCCGCAAAGCCTTCTCGTCATCAATCATTCGCCACATCTTTCTGTTGTTATCTGCTAAATCACTTCGCATCATTTCAAATTCTTTACACAAAGTTCCCATCTCATCTTTATTTTCATAGGACACATGAAAATCCAGTTCATTATCTGCAATCATTTGTGAGGCATCTTTTAGTTCCTGTAGAGGTGTCTTTAACTTATTTTTATAAAAAAAGAATACCGCAGCAACACTCCCAACAATCGAAAAAATCAGTACCGAATATGTTTCCATAAAGTCACACATTTCCGAAAGATGATAGTCCAAACGATTCATCTGCGATTGATTAGGTCTTGATATCTCAATCTCGTATTTCTTTCCATATTGCTGAAACACGTCCGTATAATCTGCATAATCAATATATTTTTCCCATATTTTATTCTGCATATTTCTTGCAAAATGAACTGTAAATCCAGATAACAGAAATGCTGCCGTTAAGCTGATCACAAAATAAAGCAGAATTGTTTTTTTCAGTGACAAGTTTCTTATTTTTTCCATCGGTATCCAATCCCCCATACAGTTTCTATGTATTCTTTTTCTGAATAATCCGCTATTTTTTTCCTTATACGCCGTACTAATTCCGTTATCGTTCTACTGTCCCCTTCCGCATCATATCCACAGACTTGTGCATATATACGTTCTTTATCAAACACCTGCCCTGGATGCATGGATAAGAATTCAATAATCTGATATTCAATTTTTGTGAACTCCATCCTGTGTCCGGCTATAGCTACTATTTTTTCAGAATAATCAATCAGCATTTCATCCATGAAACGGTATTCCGTTTTTTGTTGATGCCTTTCTTCTCTCTTTATGTTTGTAACAATCCTCGCTTCCAACTCCCGAAGACTAAATGGTTTCGTAATATAATCATCCCCACCTGAAAGCAACCCATTAATTTTATCATCTTCGTCAACTCTTGCTGTTAGAAATAAAATTGGACATAACACTTTACTGCGTATCAGACGACATACTTCAATCCCATCCATGCGTGGCATATTGATATCCAACAAAATAATATCCGGTTTCATTTTTATTTTATTTAATGCTTCCATTCCATCTGTAGCCGTAATGGTTTCATATTGTTTCATATTAAAATAACTACAAAGCATTTTCACCAATTCTTTATCATCATCGACAACTAAAATCTTGTATTTCATCCAAACCACCTCCAGTATCCATATTATACGATAAAAAACAATGAAATCACAACAAGAGTACATGAAGAACGTAAGCACAATATATCTTTTTTCTCAATTCCTGCTCAATTTCCCCTCAATGCCTTTTTCCTCCGATCTTCGTATGCTTATCTCACAGCAGAGCAGTACCACACCGGTACGACCTGCTGAATCAATCAATACGAAAACGGAGGTATTTTTTATGCGAGAACTCAGAAACACAAAAATCATCGCTGTAGATCATGGCTATGGCAATATGAAAACAGCAAACACCGTCACGCCAACCGGAATCAAAGCCTATGAAACAGAACCACTCTTCTGCATCATTCCATATTTCCCATGAAGAATGTTGTAAATTAGTACTATCCACAACGATAACAGGTAATTTAATTATTCGTATTTTTTCCCGATAATGTAAATCGAAACTACCATACCACCTAATATCATAATTAAGAAAATTTTATTCAAAATATCCCATAAAGCTATATTGAAACAATTGATTATTATAATACCTGCAAGAGGATATAGAACAACCGTTGCAAGTGTCCATATTTTTAAAGTTGTGCAGATGTATATCCAATTTTCATTGTTAAAAGATAAACCAACTAGATGTATTCTAAAAATTCCTTGTGAAACATAATTTATCTTATTGGCATCATAATATGTTGGTAATATGTCTTTTGCAAAGAAACAAAACCATGCACCAAATAAAAGCATTCCCCCTGTAACCAGCAATATATCCCCTTTCATCTCAGCTAACGAACTTTCAGATACAACTAACATAATAATTTCTGTAATAGATATAAAAAAACATAACAAATATGCTAATATCCAGTTTTTTCTATGCTGGTGAATAGAATCCCTAACAGCCATATCGAGAGAGCCTACCACCAATTCCTCGATTTCTTTTTTTTCAATATTTTTCTGTGTATCTATTTTTTCTCCACGTAACAATTCTGTAACGGTAACATCTAATATATCAGCTATTGGTATGAGTAATACGACATTGGGCATACTAAGACCACGTTCCCATTTGCTAACTGTTTTATCTGATACATATAATTTTTCAGCCAAATCCTTTTGAGTTAAATTCTTTTCCTTTCTTAATTCGGTTACAAATAAACCGAATTTTTCATTACTAATCTGATACATATATCCACCTCCTGCACACATATTATAATGAGAGTGTGCATAAATCAATCGACCAGCAGTAGAATTGCAGAATATTAGCACATAATTCATCAAATAATCTCCCCATTATGATTATTTCTATAAAGTTATATTCGAATATTTTTTAAGCCATACTATGGAATAATTAAATCGGCAACTTATAACTATGACGGAAAAAACCAGCCTTCCGAAACTTAGAAAAGATCACTTTCTATAGAATTGTAATTTGCTTCTTTGGCCCCTTATAAACACAAAAGCTGAACAAACAGGATTTTTCGTCCTACTTGTTCAGCTCTTTGTTTACCTGTAAATCAGTTCTTTTAACACAATCTCTTCTGCTGCATTCCGGATATTATTTACAGCTCCAACCCACACCATCTGATCACGAGCTTTCAATTCTTCCGTAACGCCTTGCTTCTCCATCATCTGACGCACCAGAATACCCATCCTCTCCTGTGCTTCGTTGTCTACAGCATTCAGATGTTCTGTCAGTCTGTCTTCCAACATATACAGTGAATACATTGCCGGACGATGCTCTTTCAGATATGTTTTCCGCATCATTCCATATTTCCCATAATGCGGTTCTTCATCTGTACTGACAAGATTCGGATAGTAAATTCCGTCTGCGCCAAGTGTGTAGGTTCCACCCATTTTTTCAAATGTGCTTTTCATGTGTTATTCCTCCTTGAAATCAGCGATGTCCTTAGATCATCGCATAATATTTCAGGGCAGCCTTGATAGCATCTTCTTTCTCTTTCGGGCATTGTGGAACTCTTGCATTTTCTGATTTTGGAAGATTATAGTTTTCTCCCACTTCAATTCCACATTTGCGTTTTACCTGAGAAATATATAAACTTGAAACCTTCAAGCCAAATTCTTTCAGCACATAATCTTTGATTTCCTGATAGGTTGCTTTCAACTCGGCACTGGTGGCATCCAGCTCGTCCAGGTCTAAGTCGATCTCTATCGTGTCATCTGGTTTTTGTTGGGACAAAAGAACAACCGTCTCAACATGAACAGTCATTCCAAACTGATCAACCGGGCATACCTTTCTAAGCTCATATCCTCTCTCACACAGATACTTCAGATCCCTTGCCAACGTCGCACTGTCGCAACTTACATACACAATCCTATCCGGGTTCATCTCGACCATGGTCTCCAGCAGGGTTTCATCACAGCCTTTTCTTGGCGGGTCTACAACGATAACATCTGCATAAACACCATTTTTCTTATACTCTCTTGGCAGCACTTCTTCTGCTTTTCCCACAAAGAACTCTGTATTCTCCAGGCCATTAAGTTTCGCATTTTCTTTCGCATTCTCTATAGCTGCCGGAACAATTTCCACACCACGGACAAATTTTGCTTTCTGTGCCAGGAACAGGGAAATGGTTCCGATCCCACAGTAGAGATCCCATACTGTTTCCTGACCGTGAAGATCTGCGTATTCCAGTGCCTTTGCATAAAGCTTCTGGGTCTGCATAGGATTTACCTGATAGAAAGACAGAGGAGAAATCTGATAGGAAATATCTCCGATCCTGTCTGTGATATATTCCTGGCCCCAGAGCAGACAGATCTCTTCGCCAAGAATCACATTGCTGCGTTTCTTATTTACATTGATGGTGATGCTTGTCATTCCCGGAATCTCACACAGAGATTTTACAAGCAGCTCCTCTTTCGGAATCTTATTTCCGTTCAGAATCAGACAGACCATCACTTCTTTTGTGAAGTATCCGTAACGGATCAGGACATGGCGCACCAGCCCTTTGCCTGTTGCTTCATTATATGGTTCAATCCCGTATTTCTCCATATGTGCGATCACACGGTCCAGAACTTCTTTATTCTCAGCTACACCAAGTGCACAGTCACGGTTTTCGATAATATTGTGGGTTCTTCCCGCATAGAAACCTGTAACGATTTTTCCCTCTTTATTTCTGCCTACAGGAAACTGTGCCTTATTTCTGTAATGAAAAAGTTCATCCATGCCAATGATCGGCTCCATGGGGATATCTGTAAAGCCACCGATACGTTCCAGATGTCCCTTCACCTTATTTGTCTTAAATACAAGCTGTTGGTCATAGGAAAGTGCCTGAAGCTGGCATCCGCCACACTGACGGGCAAATTCGCACTTGGGCTCAACTCTGTACGGAGATGGCTTCAGCACCTCCATAAGACGGCCGTAACCATAATTTTTCTTTGCCTTGATAATTTTGGCTGTTACTGTATCTCCGATCACTGCGTCCTTGACAAAAACGGTGAAGCCATCGGCTTTTCCGATACCTTCACCGTCAATTCCGCAATCTTCTATCTCTAACGTAACAAGATCGTTCTTACGAAATTCCATAAAGATTACACCTCATCTGTTCTTCTTAAGTTGGATTCAAACAATTTATTATATCCAAGCCATTCTTTTTTGCTCTTGTTTGCTGCAAAAATCTCTGTGATGGTTTCCATTCTTGCATCTGTATTATCTGCAAGATTGAGGGCTACGGCCTCCACCAGTGCAGGTTTTTTCGGGGAACCATATTCAAGCTCTCCGTGATGTGACAGAATACAGTGGATCAGTTCATTCTTAAGCACCTCCGGAAATTCCGGTATCTGGTGTGCAAGATCATTGATCATCTGTGCTCCCATATAAATATGTCCCAGAAGCTGGCCTTCATCTGTATAATCATTTAACGGAAATGCAGATAATTCTTTTGTCTTTCCGATATCATGAAGAAGTGATGCTGTGATCAGTAAATCCCTGTTGATGACCGGGTATGCCTTTGACATATAATCGCAGAGTCTGGTCACTCCCAGAGTATGCTCCATCAGACCGCCGATAAATCCGTGATGTACTGTCTTCGCAGCAGAATGTCCTTCAAACGCTTTCACAAAAGCTTCATCTTCCACAAATAATTTCTTCAGAAGTGCAGACAGATAAGTATTCTCCACACTGTCAATAAATGCTCTCAGCTGGCTGTACATATCATCTGTACTGTTCTCACTTACAGGAAGATAATCTGCAGGATCATATTCATCTTCAGCAGCCTTGCGCACACGCTTGATATTCAGCTGCATAGCCCCTGCAAAGCTGGTCACATCTCCCACAACATCTATATAATCCAGTGCATCAAAATCATCAATTCCAAGAGAATTCGGATCCCAGATCTTTCCATCCATGATTCCGGTTTTATCCTGTAGGATAATATTCTCATAGGGTTTTCCATTCTTCGTTACCGCAGACTGTTTCTGCTTGCACAGATAAATCCCATTAATTCTGTCTCCCTCATGTAACTCATTTAAAAAACGCATAAAGCCTGCCTCTCTATCCTTTATTTTTAGTATTATAACAATTCCACAAGAAAGAATCCCGCTTGTAGGATTCTCCGCCTGTCACTATCTCTCTCCAACTGTTACCTTATAATCTTTCTCCGCATACTCACCATCGGAATTTTTGCGAAGAACCGTTATGGTAAGATTTTCTCCCTGCTTTTTTGTCTGAAGATATGTATAGTAAGACTGCATA
>OHZB01000481.1_pt1 | contig 11710 bp, 9 predicted proteins | sample 1580351 | NCBI WGS metagenome assembly OHZB01 (sample SAMEA3882512, study PRJEB24775) | human gut metagenome | biome: human-associated habitat; feature: intestine environment; material: feces | place: Netherlands | collected 2009/2010 | reverse complement strand
GGTCGGTTATATGATCGCGATTTCCTTCGTGCCGGATATCAAGCGCGTGTTCATGTACCACGGCGCGGAGCATAAGACCGTATACTGCAACGAGGCCGGGCTGGAGCTGACGCCGGAAAACGCGCGCCGGTTCTCCCGCCTGCATCCGCGCTGCGGCACGGCGTTCCTCTTTCTGGTCATGTTCATCTCAATTCTGATTGGCGCGGTGGCGGATCAGGTGCTCTTTGCGCTGTTCAGCATTGAAAAGCTGACGTTCCTCGGCCGTATTCTGCGCAGCCTGCTGACGCTGCCGATTGTCACCGGCGTTTCGTATGAGGTGCTCAAGGGGCTGGCGCACGCGGGCGACAGCGTGATCGTGCGCATCCTCCGCTGGCCGGGCATGATGCTCCAGTATCTGACCACCAGAGAGCCGGACGATTCCATGCTCGAAGTCGCCATCGCGTCGATGAAGGCGGCGAAGGCGGGTCCTGCGCACTACGGCGAGAACCTTGACGCGAACGTATACGTCTACGGCGCGAAGGGGAAAAAGCCCGAACCGGCGGGCGACGGACAGGCGAACGAAAACGCGCCTGACGAAGCGCGGAAAGACGAAAAAGAAGACGAAAAGAACGACGAGAAGAAGGACGGTGCTTCCGCGTGACGATCCGCGAAGCGCTGCGTCTGGCGGAGGCTCGGCTTGAACAGGCGGGCGTGCCCGACGCGGATGTGGACGCCGCTTATCTGCTGGCCAGCGTATTGAAAGAAGATACGCTGGCTATGCGTATAAATGGACATCGTGAATTGGCCGCGCCGCAGCGGGCGGCGTTTGACGCGCTCTGCGACCGGCGGGCAATACATCCTCGGCGAAACGGAATTTATGGGGCTGACGTTTCACGTCGAGCCGGGGGTGCTGATTCCGCGCGCGGACACGGAGATTCTCGTCGAAAAGGCGCTTGCGTGGATGAAACCGGGCGCGCGGGTGCTGGATATCGGCACGGGGAGCGGCGCGATTGCCGTCAGCCTCGCCAAGCTGGGCAGACAGGCGCAGGTGACGGCGGTGGATGTGAGCGACAGGGCGCTGGAAATCGCGCGGCGAAACGCCGAGCGCAACGGCGCGGCCGTTGAATTTGTCAAAAGCGACTGTTTTTCTGCGCTGAAAGGCCGAAAATATGATATGATTGTGTCAAACCCGCCGTATATTTCGGAGGACGAGATGCGGGGGCTGATGCCGGAGGTCACGCGCGAGCCGGAGCTGGCGCTTTTCGGCGGCGCGGACGGGCTGGATTTTTACAGGCGCATCAGCCGGGAAGCGCCGGAATACCTGAACGAGGGCGGCTGCCTGCTCTTTGAAATCGGCTGGCTGCAAAAGGAAGCGGTGAGCGCGCTGGTGAAGGCGCATATCGGCGAGCCGTTCGCGCTGCGCGACTATGGGCAGAACTGGCGCGTCGTCGGGGCAAAGAAGGAGGGCGCATGCTGAAAAAACTGGATTGGGTGCACCCGCGCATGGAGGAGCTGGGCATGCTGCTCTCCGACCCGGCGGTGGTGCAGGATCAGGAAAAATGGCGGGCGCTGATGCGCGAACACAGTCAGCTTGAGCCGCTGGATCAGGCTGTTCGCCGATACGCCGAATTGGAGGACGCGCAAAAGCAGGCGCGCGCGCTGCTCGACGACCCCGACATGACCGAAATGGCGAAGGAGGAGCTGACCGAGCTTGAGAACCGGCTGGCGGCGACCCGGCGCGAAATTCAGCTTCTGCTTCTGCCCAAGGATCCGAACGCGGAGCGGAACGTCGTGATGGAAATCCGCGGCGGCGCGGGCGGCGAGGAAGCGGCGCTGTTCGGCGCGATGCTGATGCGGATGTACATGCGATACGCCGAGCGGCACGGCTGGAAGACCGAAATGCTGGAGGCCAGCATGACCGAGCTGGGCGGCGTGAAGGAGGCGGTTTTCGCCATCACGGGGGAAGGCGCGTTCAGCCGCCTGAAATATGAGAGCGGCGTGCACCGCGTTCAGCGCATCCCGGTGACGGAGAGCAACGGCAAGCGGCAGACCTCCACCGCGACGGTCGCCGTGCTGCCCGAAGCGGAGGAGGTTGACGTTAAAATCAACCCCGACGACCTGCGCATCGACGTCTACCGCGCGTCCGGCCACGGCGGGCAATACATCAACAAGACGGACAGCGCCGTGCGCATCACGCACATCCCAAGCGGCATCGTCGTGACCTGTCAGGACGAAAAAAGCCAGCTCAAGAACAAGGAAAAGGCGATGCGCGTTCTGCGCGCGAGGCTTTACGAAAAATTGCAGGAGGAAAAGGACGCGGCCTACGCCAGCGACCGCCGCGCGCAGGTGGGCACGGGCGACCGAAGCGAGCGCATCCGCACCTACAATTTCAACGAAGGGCGCGTCACCGATCACCGCATCGGCAAGACGATCTACGCCATCGACGCTTTTGTGGATGGCGATATGGACGACATCATCGACCCGCTGATATACGCCGACCAGCAGGAGCAGCTGCGCGCGTTGGGGCAGGGCGAATGGCAAAGAGGATAAAGCGATGAAAACAGAGCTGCTCAAGGTGAACGAAGAATCCGTCGCGCTGGGCGCGAGGCTCATCCGCGAGGGCGAGCTCGTCGGTTTCCCGACGGAGACGGTCTACGGGCTGGGCGCAAACGCGCTGGACGCGCGCGCGGTCGCCAAGATTTTTGAAGCGAAGGGGCGTCCGCAGGATAACCCGCTGATTACGCATGTCGCCTGCGTGGAAGAGATTCCGCCGCTGGTGCGCGCGATTCCCGCGGCCGCGCGGAAGCTGATGGAGGCGTTCTGGCCGGGGCCGATGACGCTGATTCTGCCCAAGGCGGACTGCATCCCCGACGCGGTGAGCGCGGGGCTGGACACGGTGGGCATTCGCCTGCCCGCCAATGCCGACGCGCGCAGGCTGATTCGCGCAGCGGGCTGCCCGATTGCCGCGCCGAGCGCCAACCGAAGCGGCCGCCCCAGCCCGACGACGGCGCTGCACGTGCTGGAGGACATGGACGGGCGGATTCCGCTGATTCTGGATGGCGGCGCGTGTCAGGTCGGCGTGGAATCCAGCGTGATCGACGCGACGGGCGAGGTGCCGGTGATTCTGCGCCCGGGCGGAATCACGCCGGAGATGGTGGAGCGCGTACTGGGGCATGTCCGCGTGGACGAGCACGTGATGAGCCCGCTCAGGGAGGGCGACGTGGCGCGCTCGCCGGGAATGAAATACAAGCATTACGCGCCGAAGGCGAAGGCGGTCATCTTCAGCGGCGCGCCGGAGCATGTCGTTTCGGCGATTTGCAGGCGATACGACGAGCAGACGGCCAAGGGCGAGCGCGTGGCCATTCTGGGGCTGGACGAGCACCGTTACGGGGATCGCACGTTCATCAGCCTGGGCAGCGAAAAACGCCCGCAGGAGGCGGCGGCAAGGCTGTTCGCCGCGCTGCGCGAATTGGATGAACGCGGGGACACGGTGGCGCTCTGCGAGGCGGTGGATACGGCGGGCATCGGTCTGGCCGTGATGAACCGCATGGGGCGCGCGGCGGCGTTCGATATCGAGCAGGTATGATCTGCCGGTCTTTTGAGCCCGTCTTCGATGAAAGCGCGCGGGTGCTGATCGTCGGCTCGATGCCCAGCGTCAAATCGCTCGAAGACGCGCAGTATTACGCGCACCCGAGAAACGCATTTTGGCCGATTCTGTTCGATATTTTCGGGGAAGCGCCCAGCCGGGATTACGAGCGGAAAAAGATGCTGATCCGCGCGCACAATCTGGCCTTGTGGGACGCGGCGGCCGTTTGCGAGCGCGAGGGCAGTCTGGACAGCAGCATGCGCGGCGTGGTGTACAACGACTTCGGCAGGCTGTACGCGAAATGCCCGGACATTCGGGCGGTGCTCTGCAACGGCGCGGCGGCGCACAGGCTGTTTATCCAATCCGGCTGGGCGGGGGCGCGGCAGGTCATCCGGCTGCCCAGCACGAGCCCGGCATATACCATGGCCTATGAAAAAAAGCGGGAGGCGTGGCGCGCGGCGCTCTGCGCCCTTCAGATCGTTCAATCAACCGAACCGAAGGAGGAACGGATATGAACATGGTGGATATCATTCTCAAAAAGAAAGCGGGAGAAGCGCTCAGCGCGGAGGAAATTCGCTTTTTCGCGCAGGGCGCGGCGGCGGGAACCATCCCGGATTACCAGCTTTCGGCGCTGCTGATGGCGATTTGCTGGCGGGGCATGAACGCGCAGGAGACGACCTGCCTGACGATGGAAATGATGCATTCCGGCGGCGTGGTCGATCTGTCCGCCATCGACGGCGTTTGCGTGGATAAACATTCCACCGGCGGCGTGGGCGACACGACGACGCTGGTGCTCGTGCCGCTGGCAGCGGCCTGCGGCGCGAAGGTCGCGAAGATTTCCGGCCGCGGCCTCGGGCACACGGGCGGCACGCTGGATAAGCTGGAGAGCATCCCCGGCTGCTCGGTGGAGGAGACGGAGGCGCGCTTTGTGCGGCAGGTGCAGGAAATCGGCTGCGCGGTCATCGGCCAGACGCACGACCTCTGCCCGGCGGATAAAGCGCTTTACGCGCTGCGCGATGTGACCGGCACGGTGGACTGCATCCCGCTGATCGCCTCGAGCATCGTATCCAAGAAGCTGGCGAGCGGCGCGGGCGCAATCGTGCTGGACGTGAAGACCGGCAGCGGCGCGCTGATGCACACGCTGGAGGATTCCATCGCGCTGGCGAAGGCCATGGTCGATATCGGCGCGCAGGCGGGCAAGCCGATCCTCGCGCTGGTGACGGGCATGGAGCAGCCGCTGGGCACGCACGTGGGCAACGCGCTGGAGGTCAAGGAAGCCATCGACATCCTCGCCGGGCGCGCGGGCGGCGACCTGCTGGCCGTGTCGCTGGAGCTGGGCAGCCGGATGCTCGTCGCGGCGGGGATCGCCGAGAATGTGGAAGACGGCAAGGCGCGCATGAAGCGGGCGCTGGAGAGCGGCGCGGGGCTTGAAAAGCTGAAGGAAATGATCGCGGCGCAGGGCGGCGACGCGGGCGTTTGCGACGACGTGACGCGCCTGCCGCAGGCCAAGTACCTCGTGCCCGTGCCCGCGCCGCACGACGGCTACGTTGCGGACATGGATACGACGGCCATCGGTTACTGCGCGCAGGATCTCGGCGCGGGCCGCAAGCAGAAGACGGACGCGATTGACCCGGCGGTCGGGCTGGTGATGGATGTGCGCATCGGCGATTTTGTGAAGCAGGGCGACCCGCTGGCGACGCTGCACCTGAACCGGATGGAACTGGCGGAGGGCGCGATTGCCCGCATGCAGCAGGCCGTCAGGCTGACGAGCGAGAAACCCGCGACGCCGCCGCTGGTGTATGCGGCGGTTTCACCGGAAGGGGTCGCGCGCTGAAAAACGCTTTCCGTCCGCCTGCGGCGCGACGGAAGGGGTTCAAAGGAGAAATATGGAAGGAAAGCAAAAAAGGGAGAGCTTTCGCAAAAAGGCGGGGCTGCTGGCGCACCATCTGAGGCCGGCAGCCTCCGCGTTTGCGCTGGGCATCGGCGCGTCACTGGCGGCCACGCTGCTGCGAACGCTTTTTACACAGATCATTCGTTTTACCGTCGATCACGCGCTGCTGGGGGAGACGGACGGGCTTCCGGCGTTTCTGCTGGATGCGCCCGCCGGGCGAATCCTCGTCTGGTGCGCGGCGGCCGCGGCGACGGTCGCGCTGCTGGAATTCGGCGCGGGCTTTGTGCAGGATTCCAACCTGCCCAAGGGGTCGGAACGGTTTGTGAAGTCGCTGCGCGACGCGCTATACGGCCACATTCAGCGGCTGCCGTATAGCTGGCATGTGCAAAACCCGACCGGCGACATCATCCAGCGCTGCACATCCGACGTGGAGGTTGTCCGCAATTTTATCGCCGAGCAGATGGTCGAGCTGCTGAGCACGACGTTCCTGATTGCGGTCTACATGATCGCCATGTTTGCGATGAACGTCAAAATCTCGCTGTTCGTGTTCGCGTTCATCCCGGTGATCGTTGGCTATTCGCTGGTCTTCTACAAGCGCATTTCGAAGGGCTATCAGAAGGCGGACGAGGCGGAGGGCGAGCTCTCCAGCACGGTGCAGGAGAACATCACCGGCGTGCGCGTGGTGCGCGCCTTTGGCCGCGAACGCGACGAGCTGGAAAAATTTCAGCGGAAGAACAACAATTACGCCAATATCTGGATGAAGCTCGGCGACATGATGACGGTGTTCTGGTCGCTGGGCGACGTGATGAGCATGGCGCAGGTCTTCGGCGTGATCGCCATCGGCGTGCAGCTCTGCGTGAAGGGCGAAATCACGCTGGGCACCTACCTGGCGTTCGTCAGCTACACGCGCCAACTGACGTGGCCCGTCCGCGCGCTGGGGCGCACGCTGTCGGAGATGAGCAAGGCGGGCGTTTCCATCGACCGTCTGCTCTATATCCTGGGCGCGGAGCCGGAAAAAGGCCCCGAAGCGCCGGCAGCGGCGAACCTCTCCGGCGATATCCGCTTTGAGCACGTGAGCTTTGCCTATGCGCAGAAGAAGGTGCTCGACGACGTGAGCTTCACCGTCAAGGGCGGAAGCACGCTGGGCATTCTGGGCGAAACCGGAAGCGGCAAAAGCACCATTGCGCTGCTGCTGGCGCGGCTTTACGACCCCGGCGAGGGCAGAATCACCATCGGCGGCGTGGACGTAAGGGACATGAACCCGAGCGAGCTGCGGCGCGGCGTGGGCGTCGTGCTGCAGGAGCCGTTTCTGTTTTCCAGAACGGTCGCGCAGAATATCGCCATCACCCGCGAAAACGTCAGCCAAGATGAAATCGAGCAGGCGGCGCGGGAAGCCTGCCTGCACGACGCCATCGGCAGCTTTCAGGCCGGGTATGAAACGGTGGTCGGCGAGCGCGGCGTGACGCTCTCCGGCGGACAAAAGCAGCGAACCGCCATCGCGCGGACGCTGCTGGAGCACGCGCCGATCATGGTGTTTGACGACGCGCTCTCCGCCGTGGACGCGAAGACCGACGAGGCCATCCGCGGCAGGCTGCGCGAGGCGGCGGGCGGCTCGACGATGATTTTGATCGCGCACCGCGTCGCAACGCTGATGCAGGCCGACCAGATCATCGTGCTCAGGGACGGGCGCATCGTCGAGCAGGGCGCGCCGGAGGCGCTCCTGGCGCAGGGCGGCCTGTTTGCGCGGACGGCGCGGATGCAATCCGCCGAGGGAGAGGAGGAAGCCGAATGAGCCGAACGGAAGAAAAGCGCGCGGCTTTCTCGCTTGCGCCGTGGAAGCGGCTCTGGCGGTGCGTCTGCCAGCATCGGCTCCGGCTGGCGCTGGCCATCGGCAGCAATCTGCTGCTCGCCGTCGCGGATTTTTACATCCCGCTGCTGCAAAGCCGGGTTGTCGATCAATTCATCCTGACGGGGACGACGGCGGGGTTCGGCGGCTATGCCGTCAAGTACATTGGCGTATGTCTGTTTGAAATCGCGATGCTGCTGGTGTATTTCAAGGCCTGCATGGGGCTTGAAATGCTGTCCGGGCGCGACATGAAGGAGGCCTGCTTCGTCAACCTGCAAAAGCTGAGCCTCGATTATTACAACGTGACCAGCGCGGGGCACACGCTTTCGCGCGTGATGAGCGACACCGACCGCATCGCCACCTGCATCGCGTGGGTCTTTCCGGATATCCTCTGGGGCTTTGCGTATATCCTCGGCGTGCTGGGCGTGATGCTTTCGCTCTCGCCCGGTCTGGCGATGACGATTATCGTCATCGCGCCGATTGTGACCGCACTGACGGTGTATTTCCAGAAAAAGCTGATTGTGCTCAACCGCGACGTGCGCGCGCAGCATTCCAAAATCACCAGCAGCTACAACGAGGGCATCATGGGTGCGAAGACCAGCAAGACGCTGGCGCTGGAAGAACGCCTGACCGACGAATTCGAGCAGACGACCGCGCAGGCGGCAAAGGCCGGGATTCTCCACGGGCGGATGCGCGCGATTTATGTGCCGCTGATCGTGCTCTGCGGCACGCTGGCGGCCAGCGCAACGCTGCTGCGCGGCGAAATCGACTTTGACGACGTATCCTTCACCTATCCGGACGGCGGCGAGGAGGTGCTGACGCACTTTTCGCTGCATGTGCCTGCGGGGAGCACGGTCGCCATCGTCGGCGAGACGGGCGCGGGCAAAAGCACGCTGGTCAACCTCGTCTGCCGCTTCTTTGAGCCGACGGGCGGACGGGTGCTGATCGACGGGCGCGACGCGCGCGAGCGCAGCCAGCTTTGGCTGCACAGCCACGTCGGCTATGTGCTCCAATCGCCGCACCTGTTCTCCGGCACGATTCGCGAGAATATCCGCTACGGCCGGCCGGAGGCGACGGACGAAGAGGTTTACGCGGCGGCCAGAGCGGTCAGCGCGGATCGAGTCGCGGCGAAGCTCGAACAGGGCTACGATACGGATGTCGGCGAATGCGGCGACAAGCTCTCTACCGGCGAAAAGCAGCTCATTTCCTTCGCCCGCGCGGTGATCGCCCGGCCGAAGATTTTCGTGCTCGACGAGGCGACCAGCTCCGTGGACACGGAAACCGAAATGCTGATTCAAAAGGCGACGCACACGCTGATGCAGGGCACGACCTCGTTCGTCATCGCGCACAGGCTTTCGACGATCCGTCAGGCCGACGTGATTCTGGTCATCGACCACGGCAAGATCGTCGAGCAGGGCACGCACGAGCGCCTGCTCAAGGCGGGCGGCGCATACGCCGCGCTGTATCATACCCAGTTGAGCAGGCAGGAATAATCATTTTCCGTCTTGACTTTTCCCGCCGTGTGGTTTATACTGTGCTCACTTGAGATGAGAAAGAAGAGTAACCCCATCGCAGAGCCTCAAGAGAGACGCGCCGTCGGCTGGAAGCGCGTCGGCGGGCGCGGGGCGAAAACCACCTTTTGATTAAGCCGCGCGGCGCGCGATACAGCGCCAAAGAGAACCAATCAGGGTGGAACCACGGGCTAGATTTTGATCGCTCGTCCCTCAGCAAAACGCGAGGGACGGGCGTTTTTTGATTCGTCCCAACCGCTCCAAATTTCAAAGAAGAGGAGAAGATCATTATGAAGGTTATTTACAACGACGGCCATGTTGCCGAGTGCCCGGAAGACGAGGAGCTGCATGTCATCCGCCACACGGCCGCGCACATTCTCGCGCAGGCGGTGAAGCGCCTGTATCCGGAGGCGCGTTTCGCTTACGGCCCGGCGACCGAGAAGGGCTTCTATTACGACGTCGATCTGGGCGACAAGAAGCTCTCCGACGAGGATCTGCCCGCGATTGAGGCGGAGATGGCGAAGATCGTCAAGGAAAACCTGCCGATCAAGCCGTTCGTGCTCAGCCGCGAGGACGCGGTCAAGCTGATGGAGGAGCGCGGCGAAACCTACAAGGTCGAGCACATCGGCGATCTGCCGGAGGATGCGGTGCTCAGCTTCTACCAGCAGGGCGAATACATCGACATGTGCGTCGGCCCGCACCTGACCTATACCAAGGCGCTCAAGGCGTTTAAGCTGACCCAGCTTTCCGGCGCATACTGGAAGAATGACAAGAACAACATCATGCTCACCCGCATCGGCGGCACGGCGTTCCGCACCCGCGAGGAGCTGGAGGAATACAACAAGCTGATGGAGGAGGCCGCCCGCCGCGACCATCGCCGCATCGGCAAGGAAATGAACCTGTTCATGCTCTGCGACGAGGGTCCGGGCTTCCCGTTCTTCCTGCCCAAGGGCATGGCGCTCAAGAATGCGCTGATTGATTACTGGCGCGACATCCACTACAAGGCGAACTACGTCGAGGTTTCCACGCCGCTGATTATGAACCGCCACCTGTGGGAGACGAGCGGCCACTGGGATCATTACAAGGACAACATGTACGCCACCAAGATCGACGGCGAGGATTACTGCATCAAGCCGATGAACTGCCCGGGCGGCGTGATGGTCTACCGCAGCCAGCCGCATTCCTATCGCGAGCTGCCGCTGCGCGTGGGCGAGCTGGGTCTTGTCCATCGCCACGAGCTGAAGGGCGCGCTGCACGGCCTGTTCCGCGTGCGCTGCTTCACGCAGGACGACGCGCATATCTTCATGCGCCCCGACCAGATCACCGACGAGATCATCGGCGTGGTCGGCCTCATCAATCAGGTGTACAGCAAGTTCGGCTTTGATTACTTCGTCGAGCTTTCCACCCGCCCGGAGAACAGCATGGGCAGCGATGAGGATTGGGAGGCGGCGACCAACGGCCTGATTAAGGCGCTGGAGAAGCTCAACATGCCGTATATCGTCAACGAGGGCGACGGCGCGTTCTACGGCCCGAAGATCGACTTCCACCTGCGCGACAGCTTGGGACGCACCTGGCAGTGCGGCACGATTCAGCTCGACTTCCAGATGCCGCTCAACTTCGGTCTGGAATACATCGCCGAGGACGGCAGCCGTCAGCGCCCGATTATGATCCATCGCGTCTGCTTCGGCTCTATCGAGCGTTTCATCGGCATCCTGACCGAGCATTTCGCGGGCAAGTTCCCGACGTGGCTTGCGCCGACGCAGGTGAAGGTTCTGCCGGTTTCCGACAAGAGCATGGATTACGCGAAGGAAGTCTACGAGGCGCTGCGCGAGAAGATGATCCGCTGCGAGCTGGATACCCGCAACGAGAAGATCGGCTACAAGATCCGCGAGGCACAGTTTCACAAGGTTCCGTATATGATCGTCATTGGCGACAAGGACGAGGAAAAGGGTGTTATCTCGGTTCGTACCCGCAAGACCGGCGAGACCACCGCTATGGAGACCGGCGAGTTTATCGAGAAGCTCGCGTATGAGGTTGAGAATAAGCTGAAGTAAGCAGCAAAACGGAGAGCGAAAGCGATATTCCGTTCTCCGTCACAATAGAATAAAGGTTCATAGAGTTTTGTCATGTATGCAGGGAGGGTGCGGCATGAAAAAATTTGTTTCCGCGTGTCTGATGGCAGGTCTGCTGACTTGAGCCGCCGGTGCGGCACAGGTCGGTACGATTGACAACAACTATCCCGGCGATACCGAAGCGCAGGCGCAGATGCTTTATGATCTCGGACTGTTCAAAGGCACCGACAAGGGCTTTGCGCTGGAGAAATCCATGACCCGCGCAGAGGCTTCGGTGATGCTGACCCGTCTGCTTGGCGCAGAAAAGACCGCGCTGGCAGGAAACTGGAAGCATCCGTTTATCGATGTGCCGCAGTGGGCGGACAAATACGTCGGCTGGCTGTATCAGAATGGTTTGACCAAGGGCGTTTCCGCGATACTGTACGGCTCGCAGCGCAATGTCACCTGCGGCCAGTATTGCATTTTTCTGACCCGGGCACATTTGGATGCGGACAGCTATCAGGGTACGGCTTTTGTCGATAACGATGAGGTACGGCAGACGGACGAGGAGGGCTTTATCCGCGGAGATGCGGTTTCGCTCTCGGCGCGGCTGCTCAGTACGAACTACGCGAAAAATGGCGATGAAAGCGACCGCAGTGTGGCGGAAAAGCTGATCGACGACGGCGTTTTCACGGCGGAACAGTTTAAAAATGCGGCATGGGACGTTCTGCCGCGTGATTACAGCAATGATTACCAGTACGATGGCAAATGGAACCTGATTGCTTCGCCGTTCGTCTGCCAGATCGCAGATGTGACAGTGGCGCAGTGTCCGATTGACGGAGTGCA
>OHZB01000478.1_pt1 | contig 11796 bp, 9 predicted proteins | sample 1580351 | NCBI WGS metagenome assembly OHZB01 (sample SAMEA3882512, study PRJEB24775) | human gut metagenome | biome: human-associated habitat; feature: intestine environment; material: feces | place: Netherlands | collected 2009/2010 | reverse complement strand
GAGTGCCAGCCACTTGAAGCACTCGCCCCGGTCGAAGAACGCGCCGGTTTCCGCGCCGTAGCTTTCCCCGTCCACAGAGGTCGCGACGGTGAACTGCGTATCGGAAATCCCCCCGTAATAATACAGGTGGAAGTCCTCCTGATTTTCGCCGAGGTCGAGCACCACCGTTTCGCCCGCCGCCGTGGAGACATAGCCCGTCTGCGGCGCTTTCGTCGCGCCCAGATGCCAGAACGCCGCGACGCTGTATGCCAGCGTCAGCGCGCCCACGATGGCGAAGTCGCGCCCGCGCAGGTGCATGCAATAATCCTGCGGATGCAGCAGCTCGTCGCGCTCGCGCTTTTCGGCCGCGCATGTCGGCGCTCCGTCATCCGCGTCCGCCGTCTTTTCCGGCTCGACTCTGCGCTCCGGCAGGGTCATCGGCCGCGCCCCCATGAGAAGGCGAACCGCCGTATACGCCGTCAGCGCCGCGGCGGCGAGCTGCACCGCGCCGAGCGCATACCCCAGCCCCGTGTTCGGCGCAATCAGATAATCAAACGCCAGCACCACGCCGATGTTCACCGCCGAGGCCGCCGAGGCCAGCACGGCGGAGATCAGCAGCCGGATATCTCCCGTCTCCACAAACGCGAAAAAGAGCAGCGCCAGCGCGGGCAGGATATAGCGCTCGTGCATCTTCGTGCCCAGCGCAAAGACCAGCTGCATCGTCAGCGCGGCGGAGAGGAACAGGCGGCTCCTGCCCCTGCCCACAGCGTAGACCGCCACGCCCGCCGCGAAGGAGAGCGCCATCAGCACAAGGCCGATCTGCCCGTAGGTGATCGAGCCGATGAGTGCGGTCGATTCATCCACCCAGTTACCGCCCAGCAGGAACATCAGGTTGCCTGTCGAGAGCGTCGCGTGCGGATAGCCGGAGAGCGTCGCCGCGTATTTATCCACCAGCCACGTGAAGATGTTTTCGCCCCACGCAAAGGGCAGCACGACGATAAACGTCGCCGCCACGCCGCCCAGCAGGCCGAAGCCGATGGCTTTTCCGCGGCGCTCGCCCAGACGCGCCTCTTTGATCAGCGCCGCCACGCCCAGCGGCGCGAGCAGCCCCGCCTGCGGCTTAGCCAGCACGGCCAGCGCGAAGATCGGGATGGCGATTGCCCACCGCCCCTCGCGCGCATACAGCAGCATCAGCACCAGCAGCAGCGCCAGCACGGAGTCAATCTGCCCCCAGCAGCTCGATGTCACGATGAACGCCGGGTTCAGCGCCAGCAGCGCGGCCACGGCCAGCGCCGCGCCTTCGCCCAGCTTTTTTTCGGCCCATTTGAAGCAGACCGCCGCCAGCGCGAGATCGCAGGCAATCGGCACGAGCTTCATCAACCCCTGAAACGCCATGCTCCCCGTGCCAAGCCCCAGCGCCCTGCCCAGCAGGCCGAGCAGCCACAGCACCAGCATATACGCGGGCGGATAATCACAGAAATAGCCCGCCTCATAGAAATTCGCCGGGCCGCCGTCGGCCATCTTGCCCGCCCACGCGCCAAAACAGCCCATATCCACGCCGTAGCCCTCGACGGTGAACGCCAGCAGCACGCGGATGACCAGCGCCGCCAGCAGCGAAACCGCCAGCCCCGCGCGCGCGTTCAGCTTCTTCCCCGTCAGGCCGCGCACCAGCAGCGCCGCCAACGCCATGTAGACGCAGGCCGCGCCGATCAGCAGCGGGATGCTCCTCTCCTTCGCCGTCTTGGGTGCGCCCGCGTCGGTCTTTTTGCTCGGCGCAGGCGTGGCCAGATCGAGCACCGTCTCGCCGACGGGCACGGTTTCCACCTGTTCAAGGCTCACGTCCGTGAACCACGCCTTGCCGGTGTTCTCCGCGCCGTAGCCGCCCAGCCGCGCCATGACCGTGATTTCCTTCTGCCCTTTGCCGGTTCGGCCATACAGGGTCAGCGTCTCCCACTGGCCGTTTGTGTCGTGCAGGTCGCGGCTCGTGCCGTAAATGCCGGAGAAGGACACATTCGCGCCCTTCGTCCCCTCGCCGCAGCCCTCCGCCATCACCCGCGCGGTCAGCCTGTATGTCGCGTTCTCGCGAACGGCAATCGTCTGTTCAAAGCGCGCGTCGTTGGCCGCGGCGTTTTCCACCAGCGCGGCGGTCGTGCCGTCCTCCAGCGTCACCGCCTCCAGATACGAAGCGCCCGCGCTCGTCACCCACGCGCCGGTCTGCCAGCCGTCGGGCTCGCCGTCCGTCGTCAAAGCAAAATCGCCGTTGACAATCAGGTTGCCCTTCTGCGGCGCGTCGTCCTTCCCGCCTGAACCAAACAGCGCAAAGAAAACCGCCGCCGCGGCGAGCAGCGTAAGCAAAACGACGATCCAGATTTTCTGACGTTTTTTCATTTCAATCCTCCGGGAAAAATCAAAACATAGGCCCCTGATAGGGGAACGCGTCTTTGATATGCGTCAGCCTTGCGCCCCGGATTTCGATGACGTCAAAGCGAGCCTGCCGCTCCGTCAGCCCATTTTGAACCATGTAGCGCAGCGCGCCCCTGCATATTCTCTTTTGTTTGGCCGGCGTCACGGCCTCTCGCCCGTAGGATGCGCCGCTCGTCCGCATCTTGACCTCGACAAAGACGATCACCCGCCCATCCTGCGCAATCAGGTCGATTTCCGCACCGGGGAACGCGGCGTTGCGCGCCAAAATCCGGCAGCCCTGCTCCACGAGATATTGCTCGGCGCGAACCTCGCCCAGCGTTCCCAATCCGTCCGAATCCATCTTACACCTCGGCAAAATGCCCGATGAACGAGCGGCGGTGAATCGGCGTCGGGCCGTACTGCCTGAGCGCGGCGATGTGCTCTGCCGTGCCGTAGCCCTTGTTTTTGGCCAGCCCATACTGCGGATACCGCGCGTCCAGCTCACGCATGATGCGGTCTCGCGTCACCTTCGCCAAAATGGAGGCCGCCGCAATCGAGTAGCAGAGCGCATCGCCGTGCACCAGCCCGCGCACCTCGCCCGGCACGTCCAGCCTGGTGATCGCGTCCACCAGAAACAAATCGCAGGGCGCGTCCTTCGCCGCCATCGCCATCGCGTTCTTCGTCGCGTTCAGGATGTTCACCCGGTCGATCTCCTCCGGCGAGGCGAGAATCACCTTCGCATACACCGCCGTCTGCATGATTTTATCATAGAGCTCCTCGCGGCGCTTTTCCGTCAGCTTCTTGCTGTCGTCCACATACAGCAGCAGCGGCTCGGGCGGCATCACGACACCGGGCCGCAGAGCGGGCCGCGCCCCGCCTCGTCTATGCCGGCAAAGGCGCGCCCCGTCGCCCAAATGGCCTTGTCCGTCTGCGTGATTTCTTCCAAACGGGCGTTCCAGTCTTTTTTCATGCTATACGCTCCCTTGGGCTTCCGCCCAAACCTGAGACTGTCATATTTGAACCAAACATTTGCACAAATTCCGATAACGGGCGCGCGATGCGCGCCCCTACAACGTTGCAAAAAAGCAACCGCGTACCCGTAGGGGCGCGCATTGCGCGCCCGCGGTTTGTACAGAATTTGCTTTTTGCTCAATTATAATTTTGCGCTTAAAATGTCAGTTTTTAGCTTGTCTGTTCCTCTTTCTTCGCCTCGCGCTCCGGAGTCGTTTCTTTGGGCGGCTTTACCGGCGCTTTTTGCAGCGTGATGCGCCCCAGCTTGCCCGCGCGGAATTCATCCAGAATGACCGCCGCGCCGCGATCCGTATCGCATACGCCGCCGGGGAGCAGCCACCCGCGGCAGCGGCAGGCCTCCTCAAGCAGCGGCACGCCGCGCAGGGCGTTGTTTTTGAGCTTGAAGCGGGTCGTCAGCGCGTCGGCGTGATCCTCCATCAGCCGCTCCATCAGGCGGATCGCCAGCATCTGCTGATCCATGATGTTGTCGTTGATCGTGCCGACGAACGCCAGCGCGCGCGCGTCCTGCTGGTCGCTGAGGTTCGGCCAGAGCAGGCCGGGCGTATCCAGCAGCTCGAGGTACGGCGTGATGCGCACCCACTGGTTGCTGCGGGTCACGCCGGGACGGTCGCCCGTTCGGGCGATGGATGCGCCGTTGATCCGATTGGTGAACGTGGATTTGCCGACGTTCGGCACGCCGACGATCATCACCCGCACGGTCTTCTTAACGCCCTTCGCGGCCATTTTGGCCACCGCGTCGGCGCTGGCTTTTTCAATGCGCGCGATGATATCCTTTGCCTTGCCGCGAATGCTGTCAAAGCTCATGCAGTCGATCCCCTGCGCGCGGAAATACCCCAGCCACGCGCGGGTTTCGCGCTCATCGGCCAAATCGGCCTTGCCGAGCACGAGCAGATGGCGCTTGTTTTTGATCATATCGGCCAGATCCGGGTTTCGGCTGGCGCGGGGAATCCGCGCGTCGCAAAGCTCCACGACCACATCGACGCGGCTGAGCTGATCGGCCAGCGCGCGCTTGGCTCTGGCCATGTGGCCGGGATACCAGTTGATCTTCTTCTCGTCAGCGCGGAGCATCACATCTTCGTTCATTGCGTCCTCCTTCATGGGGCGCCGCCCCATACCCCGGCAGGGAACCCGTTCCCTGCACCCTTTCTTCGCTTCGCGCCTGTTCGATGTTTTTGGCGCGTATATAGAATAGAAAAAGACCGTCGGACGCAACGCCCGGCGGTCTTAACAGCACAATTACTTCTCCTTAATCTTGGCGGCCTTGCCGGACAGATTACGCAGATAGTACAGCTTCGCACGACGGACTTTGCCGCGACGGAGCACCGTAATCTTATCAAGACGCGGGGAATGCAGCGGGAAGGTACGCTCCACGCCAATGCCGTAGGAAACACGGCGGAGGGTGAAGGTCTCACGGATGCTGCCGTTGCGCTTCGCGATGCAGATGCCCTCGAAGGCCTGCAGGCGCTCGCGATCGCCCTCAACAACCTTAACCATGACACGCAGGGTATCGCCCACGTTGAACTTGGGAAGGTCTTTCTTGAGCTGCTCGCTCTCAATTGCACGGATGATTTCGCTCATCGGTCAGTTTCTCCTTTCGTCAGGCGTTCATGCGTAACGCGACTTTGTTCGCAGCGGAGCGCCCGTTCATACAAAAGAGATTATAACACGGCTCATCCCCGTTTTGCAAGAGAAATTTTGCTTTTGCGCCGGAAAATCTGTTTTTGGGGCGCGTCACATCGCGTCCAGCGTCGTCTGAACGAGCCTGAGCGCATCCTTGGGCGTGCTTTCGCCGCTCAGCGCGGATTCGATGGCCTCGCACATCAGCCGCCGCAGGGTCAGTCCCTTCTGCGTCGCGTCGATTTCGGGCAGCCACACCGCGTCGTCCTTCCAGATGCCGCGTTCGCCGAGCGCGCGCTGTGCCTGCGCGTCCTCGTGCCAAAGCGCCGCCGCGCGCATGGCCAGCGCGCTGTTGGCTCCGGCGGCGACGCAAACGCCCGTCAGCTCAAACGAGCGGATCACAAAGCCCGTCGAGGACGGATACGGCATGGTGAGCAGCTCGACGCCGTTTTTCTCCAATTCGCGGGCGCAGCGCCGCTCGTCGCCCGTCCGCCAATCCATGAACAGGGCGGTTTCCCCGTTCAAAAAATGCGTCAGCGCTTCCTCCCTGCTCCCGACCCGCGCAATCAGGCCGCCCTGCACCCGGTCGCGCAGCCATTCCAGCGCCGCCTGCACGTTGATGTGATCCGCCTGTCCGGTTTCTCCCCCTTCGGTCAGCCACGCCCCGCCGTAGAGCGCTTGCAGCAGCGCCTCCAGCGCGCCGCAGGTTTCCGGCTCGGCCGGCCAGATCTCCAGCGCCGGATGATCCGCCAGCGCGAATTCCTCCAAAAGCTGATCGAACTCCATCGGGTACCAGATCGGGTGCTCGATCGTGTTGGCCATGTAGCCCATTCTCCGCTTTTCCAACAGCCGCCGGTTGACCGCCATCTGCCGGTGCTTCGCCGTCAGCGGCAGCATGAACAGCGTTTCATCCTGCACGCAGGCGTCCAGCACGGGCTCGCTGATGCGCGGCGCATCCGTCAGGCAGCCGTCCAGCGCGATAAACAGCCCGTCGCTCACCCACAGGCTCGCTTCGGACGGCGCACAGACGATGAGATCCGGCATGTCGTCCCCGAGGATCAGCGCGCGCAGGTCGCGCTCCCCCGTCGGCCCAATCGCCCGCCACTGCGCCTGCGGAAACGCCTGCCGCGTCAGCTCCATCAGCGCTCCGGCGGTCTCCTCGTCCATGGCGTTCGCCGCAAAATACACATTCATCTGCGTCTGTGCCGCCGCGTCCGCGCTCATCGTCACTGCGCAGAGCAGCAAAAGCGCCGCCAAAACTCGTTTCACGCGCATCCCCTCCCCTTGTCCTCATGCTCCATATATACACGGGTTTGGGGGAAAGCATGCTTCAAAGTTTTTTATTCATCCCGCAATTATTAAAATTTTTTGCACAAAACGCGGGCGCGCAATGCGCGCCCCTACGGGGTGGCGATGCGATGTACGGTTGCTTTTTCCGCAACGTTGTAGGGGCGCGCACGGCGCGCCCGTTATCGGAATTTGCGCATAATTTGGGATTTGCTCATTTACTGCATCGCGCTTATCACCAAAAAGGGTTGAAAGCGCAAAAGAACGGCGGCGCTTTCGCGCCGCCGCATGTGAGCGATTCAATTACTCAGCGGGGATAAAGTCCGGGAGCTCGCCGGTCGCAACGACGATGCCGGAGATGTAGCCGAAGCCACAAGCATCCGCATCCGCGTTGGAGCCCAGACGGTTGGTGCCGTGCACGCCGCCGGTGACTTCGCCGGCCGCGTAGAGGCCTTCGATCGGCTGGCCGTAGATGTCAAGCACGCGGGTCATGGTGTCGATGACCAGACCGCCCATCGTGTGGTGCACAGACGGGAACTGCGGCAGCGCGTAGTACGGGCCTTCCTCGATCTTGACCATGGTGGAAGCCATGACCTTGTGGAAATCGAGATCCTCGCCGTTGTCGATGTAGCCGTTGTGCTTCTCGATGGTGGCCTTCAGGTTGTCGCCGGTGACGGTCGGGAACATGCCCTTGACCTCAAAGCCGTTGATCTTCTCGGCCAGCTCGTCGAGCGTGTCCGCCTTCAGGATGCGGCCATCGGCGATACCGGCTTCGATTTCTTCCGGACGGACGTAGCCAGCGACGACCGGCTCAGTGAAGATGGCATAGGTGGAGACGAAGCCGGTGTTGACGGCAGCGTTCGCGCAGACGTCGCGGCGGTCGCCCTCGTTGACGTAACGGTTGCCGTTGTAATCAACGTAGATGACGCCGTAGGACGGGCCGGTGAACGGCCACACCGCGTACTTATCCAGAACGCCGGTGTTCGGATCCGCCCACGGATAACGCTGGATGTTGCTCATCTGGGTGGTGTTCGCGCCGATCGCCTGCGCAAGGTAGATGCCCTCGCCGGTGGACGCGGCCTTGATGTTGGTGGTCGGCAGTTCTTCCGTCAGGTACGGAACCTGCGTTTCACGCATCTGGACGTTCGCGGAGAAGCCGCCGGTCGCCATGATGACGCCCTTCTTGGCCTCGATGGTCTTGTAGCCGTCCGCGGTCGCAACGCGGATACCGACAACGCGGTTCGCCTCGTCGCGGGTGCGGTAAATTTCAACCATCTTGGTTTCCAGCTCGATGGTCGCGCTGGTTTCCTTCAGCATCTTGAGCTGCAGGTTGGTGATGTCGGAACCGACCTGGTTCTCGGTGACGTAGGTGCGGTAGCCGTAGTGTCCGCCCGGACGAGCCAGCGTCTCGCGAATCTGGAGACCGTTGTCCAGCAGCAGATCAAAGTAGACCGGGGAAGCGTAGACCATCTCGCGCACCAGCGCCGGGTTGCTCATGTTGTCGCCGCCCTTGATGGTGTCTTCAATGTGCTTCTCGGCGGTGTCCGGCTCGAGACCCAGCTTCTGCTGGAGATCGGCGGCGCGCTTGGAGGTGTAAGCGGCATACTGGCCGCCGTTGATGGCGCTGTTGCCGCCGGTGGTGGAGAGCTTCTCAACCAGCACGACGCTGCTGCCGGCCTTCTCCGCAGAGTAAGCCGCCGCAAGGCCCGCGAAGCCGCCGCCGACGACGACGACGTCATAGCTCTCGTCCCACTTCTCCGGCAATTCGACGGAGCCCATGGTCGGGAAGTAATCCGGCGCGGCGACTTCCTTCGCCTCGACCGGCTTCTTGAAATCCTCGACGTTCGCGCCGGCCTCGACCAGAGCCGCCTCAACAGCCTTGAGGATGCCCTCGGAGGTGCGGGTCGCGCCGCTGACGGTATCTACCGCCAGAGACTGCGCTTCCAGAATCGCGGCGGGCATCTTCTCCAGCGCCGGCCAGCCGGGAGCGGTCTCGTTGTAAGCGGTCACCTTGATGTCCTCAATCTTGCTCTCGGACACGGTCACGTCCACCGTCAGGCCGTCGTACATGCCGCGGGCGACTTCCGTGTAGGTGCCGGGCTTCATGCCCTCGGCCACCGCCGCCGTGAAGCTGGAAGCCAGCAGGCAGACGCAAGCCAGAGAAGCGATCCATTTCTTGTTCATTCTTTTTTCTCCTTTCCGATGTAAACACGTTCGGAACTCCTGACATCATTGTACATGAATTTATGCGTTTCATCACTCGAAAGGAGGAAATGAATCATTCGAAAAACAGAAATTTAACGATCACGCCGTCCCGTTCGGCCTTATAATCCACCCGCTCGCGTCCTTTTTCACAAGTTCGTCGGCATAGACCGCGCTGCTCCGCGCCAGCGCGCGGGCGGCGGGCTTGAGCGTTTCGTAGTTCTTGTAGACGATATTTTCCCACGCCCAGATCGGGTCTTCGTCCATATCCAGCCTGACCAGCCCGTAAGCGTCGTGGTAATGCTGCGCGGCGCAGTGTGGCGCAAGCGTCATCGCGCCCTCCTTGCGCACCTGCTCCACCACGAGCTGAACGCCGCCCAAAAACGTCGTCTTGCTCAGGTGAATCCCCATCTTTTCCAGCATCGGCAGAAACTCACCGACAAAGCAGCATGTATCGTGCGGGTACATGAACTGCATGCCCTCCAGCGCCTCGTATTTCAGCCCCTTCTTCTGCGCCAGCGGATGATCCCACGACACCATGATATACACCGGCTCGCGATACAGCGGCACCGCCCGCAGCCCGCTGACCACGCCGGGGCGCGTGGTGTAGAAAAAGCCGATATCCAGCATATCCGAGCGGATCAGCGCCGGAACGCCCGCGTTGTGCGTCATCATCATGTTCAGCCGGGTTTCGGCGTGCGCGGTGTGGAATTGCTCAAACAGCGCGAGCAGGCTGTTGCCGATGTTGATTTCGCACCCGCCGACGCTGACCGTGCCCTCCAGCTTCTCCGCCGGGCAGACGCTGTCCAGCGCCAGATAATAGTGCTCCACCATGCGGTTGGCGTGCACCAAAAACGCCTCGCCCTGCCGGGTGAGCGCGAGCTGGCGGCCTGTTTTGCAGAAAAGCGGCGCGCCAACCTCCTGCTCCAGCATTTGGATATGCTTAAAAAGCGTGCTCGGCGCATATTGAAGCTGCTCCGCCGCCTTTTGATAGTTGAGCGTTTGGGAGAGCGTAATCATGGTCAGAAGCTGTTTGATATCCATGGTTGTAACGTCCTTTTCCGGTCGATGGTGCACGATTCGTTAATAATCTGTCTATATACATTCTATCCCCCCGCTCCCCAAATTGCAACCATAAAGTGCCGAAAGGTCAGCCGACTTTCTTTTTTCGCGTCCGCCAAAGTCCGCAAAGCGCCAAAAAACGGACATGGGGGTCGATCCCCGCATGTCCGTTCTTATTCTGATTTACTTCCTGCGTCTGAGCATGAAGCAGGCCGCCGCGGAAACCGCCAGCACCGCGCCCCAAAGCAGAACGGGGCTTTCGTCGCCCGTCTTCGGCAGGTTTTCCGCGCTGGGGAGCTTTTTCCACTCCGCCGTGAGCGTCATATCGCCCGTGACGGTGATCTTGACTTTTCCGTCTTCTCCGGCCGGATAGCTGTTCCCTTTCTCGTCCTTCCAGCCCTTGAACAGATGCCCTTCCTTTGTGGGCGCTTTGATGGTGACGTTCGTGCCCTTTTGCACCGTTTGGCTGCTGCTTCCGCCTACGCCGCCGTTCGCGTCGATTTCGATGCGCACCGGGTCTGCTTTATACGAAGCGACGAGCGACCTTGGGTTTGTTAGCGTCTCGCTTACATCCACAGGATCGACGTCTTTAGAGGGCTCATATCGCGGTTTGTCCTTATACCAGCCGTCAATGTTTATGCCGCTGTCGCCAAAGGTCGCGCCCATGTTCGCGGCGATGGGCAGTTTGATTGAAGCACCTATTTCCATACAAATATCTGCGCCGTGTCCTTCTGCCTGATTGTTGTAAATCCGGTTTGATCCGGCGGAAACATTCATCGACACATAGTCCAAATAAATACCGCCGCCGATACCGCCATTACCTCTTTTTGTTTTATACGCTTCATTGCCAATAACCGTCCAGTTTGTTATTGGATTAATCGTTGAGCTGTTCAGCGCCACGCCGCCGCCATATGTTGCTTTGTTGTTTTCGATTGTGCCGCCGGTGATTTTGATGGTTGAATTATATGCATATAAACCACCGCCATTACCTGTATCTGACGTAATACATTTGCTGATTATGCCGCCGCTGATTCTGATGGTTGAACTGTCCACAAACAAACCGCCGCCCGCACCTACCTTACATCCGCTGATGGTGCCGCCGCTGATTTCGATGGTTGAAGAATTTTCTGCATACAAACCGCCGCCCCATCTTCCATCACATCCGCTGATGGTACCGCCGCTGATGGTGACGGTTGAATTGTTCGCATACAAACCGCTGCCATTACCTTTATCTGACGACGGTGCCTTACATCCGCTGATCGTGCCGCCGCTGATGGTGATGGTTGATTGATTTGTTGCATACAAACCGCCGCCCGCACCCATACGTGCCTTACATCCGCTGATTGTGCCGTTGTTGATGGTGACAATTGAATTGTCCGCATACAAGCCGCCGCCTTTATCTGCCGTACATCCGCTGATTGTGCCGCCATCCATGATAAATTTTGATCCGCCATTAACTGAGATAACTCTGTTGCCACCGGCCCTACAATCTTCAATCTTGCCGCTCAGCATGTGGAATGTTGCCCCCGAACCAGCAATTACTGCGCGGCTGCACTTTTCAATTACGCCGCCATGCATGTTAAAAACTGAATTCGAACCCATAATCACTACGCAGGCGTTGTCCGTAGACGGCCTATTTTGCAGCGTCACATGCTCGTACATATTCGCGGTTGCCCCTTCTGATACAGATACAAAGCCATTCCTTGTATCTCCGTCAATCGTCAGCACTCCATCGTATTTTTCCGCGCCTAAATTCAAGACAGTATCTTTTCCTGCCACCGTAATTCCTGCCTTCGATTTAATGGAAATATTATGACCTTCGCCCTTGATGGTTGTCCTGCCGCGGCTCAATGTATAGGTAGTATCGCCATCCAAGGTGATCTTCTGCATCAAAACGATCTCGTTTTCTGCGTCGCCGGATTTGTTAATCTTGTCAACCGCATCCCCAAATTTAATAAATGGAGCGTCCTCCCCGACCTCATACCTCGCCGCCATGGCGCGCGGCGCCGCCAGCGCCAGCATGCAGACCGCTATGCCCAGCGCCTTCCAAATCTTCTTGTTCATCGCTTTCTGCCTTTCCTTCGATTCATTGTTTTCCTATATGCAGCCGACAAAATGGATATGGACATCATAGCATATCGACATTCTTTTTTCAATCCGTTTTATACTAATTCGCAGTTAAAATGCTTAACAGAGCGCATCAGATTTTTTGTT
>OHZB01000476.1_pt1 | contig 11807 bp, 9 predicted proteins | sample 1580351 | NCBI WGS metagenome assembly OHZB01 (sample SAMEA3882512, study PRJEB24775) | human gut metagenome | biome: human-associated habitat; feature: intestine environment; material: feces | place: Netherlands | collected 2009/2010 | reverse complement strand
GTTCTCAGTAACACGCTTCGCGATGCACAGAATTTATGCTGATCGCATAAATTCGCGCGGTATGTCTCGGGTTTTCTGTGATCTTTGCTCACAAAAAACACCTCGCGGGATATTACCAGTGAACAGTAACGAAAATGCTCCCCACAAGATGTGCGTCACAATTTGTGGGAGATTTTATTTATTATTATCATTCATCTTCGCCTCAACCGCCGCACCAACCCTGTTATAAACAGTCACAGCATCCTGAATATGCGGAATCGTATTTCCATCTGCTCCTGAAGCACCTGCGGAAACAAAGATATATTCCCTGCCCTCAATCTCCGCAAAACTCACCAGACAGTGTCCTGCCTCACTGGTATAGCCGGTCTTGCCACCGAGGATTTTTCCACCTGTGACTGTCGGATCAGACAGATTTTTAAACATTGTACTGTAGTAAGTAATTCCATCCGGGTGGATATTTGTAACTCCGGTAGAATGTCTGGAGGTCTCCACAATCTCACGAAACGTATCATTCTTAATGCAATACTTCATCAAAACAGCAATATCCTTAACCGTACTGTAATGATCCGGGTTATGCAGTCCTGTAGAGTCACAGAAATGGGTATTCTCCATTCCAAGCTTCCTTGCTTTCTTATTCATCAGCTCCGCAAAATCCGCCTCTGAACCACTGATCGTATCTGCCAGCGCAATACAGCACTCTGCCCCCGAAGGCAGCATCGCACCATAGAGAAGATCAATCACCCGAACCTCTTCCCCCGGCTGAAAACCTGCCTGTGTAGCATCCTGCTCATACAATCCGGCGAACATCTCATCCGTCAGAGTAATCTTCTCATCCAGATCATCAAAATTCTCAATCCCCAGTATCACAGTCATAATCTTCGTCATAGAAGCCGGATAAATCTGAGCCTCCCCGTTAATCTCACCCAGAATCTTACCTCCCCTGGCCTGCATCAGGATCGCATTCGGACTGTTGATACCACTGATATCCACTTCTTTCAGAACCGGCTGCTCAAACTGCTCAAACCACTCCTTCACGCCCTTATTCCATCCGATCATGATAACCAGCGCACAGATAATGATCACCTCAACAAACACACAAGCCACAATCCTGCCCCGATATCTCCATGCATAACTTCTTCCACCGCTCTTTTTCCGTCTCCTGCCAGCCACAATAACGCCTCCTGTCTGCCTCTATAACATTACTCAGAAAAAATATATCTGACAAATCTCTAATTCATCCCCCTACTATAACACACCCTTACCAAATCCTGTAATCTTCCATTCCTGCACACCCATACATTGCATCTTTCTCCCTATCTCCAATACCTTTCCGTTTTCCCTCGCCCGCGAAACCATTACCATTGTACAGCACAGGAAAATATTTGTTTTCTGATACATCTACAGGAGGTGTAGCAATACTTAGCTTCCGGGAATTTGCGTTATGCCGGAAAAATTCACTGTCTGAGCGAAGCGAGTTTGAATTTTTCTGGCATGGTTTTAGCAAATTTCCAAAGGCTTAGAGTTCCTGCCCCCGCAGCCGTGGTTCAAAACATTTATTTTTCTTCGCGTCCCCTTTGAAACCATAAAAAAGCTGTCGTCCCCAATAAATGAGGAAACGACAGCTATTCAAAAAGTATTTGCAAGCCTATTTAATAGCACCCTCAACCATACCATTCATAATCTGCTTCTGAGCAAGCAGGAATACGATGATCATCGGAATCATTGCCAGGAGTGCTGCAGTAAGGATCAGATCCCACTGCTTAACATAAGAACCAACAAACGCCTGTACAGCAACCGGAAGAGTCTTAACCTTACCATTCTGTCCTAACATCAGAGAAGGAAGAAGGTAATCGTTCCAGATCCACATACCATTCAGAATAGTAACAGTAACAATAACCGGTTTCAGAAGCGGAAGGATAATGCGGAAGAAAGTTCCCTCAGGAGAACATCCGTCAATCGCTGCTGCTTCTTCCAGTTCATATGGAATACCTTTAATAAAACCAGTTAAGATAAATACTGTCATAGCACCACCGAATCCACAGTATGCAAATACAATACCAGGAACAGACTGAAGCATGTTGATTCCAAGGAATTTACCTACATCACGGAATGTAGAAACCAGAGGAAGCATAACTACCTGGAAAGGAATTGTCATGGATGCGATAAATGTCATGTAAATAGCCGTAGACCATTTTGTCTTGTTACGGCAGATAACCCATGCAGCCATACCACCGAATAAAGCAAGTAATACAAGGGAAACAACTGTAATGATCGCAGATGTTCCGAATGCACTCCAGAAACTGAAGTTGGAGTTGTTGACAACGTTTGAAATATTTGTCTTAAACTGTGCAAAGCTTGCACCTGCAAAGCTTACAGGGTTGGCAACAATACCGTTTGCATTCTTAAATGTATTAATAAGTACCAGATAGAAAGGAGATAATATGTACGCTGCGATAACAATCGCAACAGCTGTAAGCACTACCTTTGGAGTTTTCTTCGTAACCATTACATTTCAACCTCCTTCTTATTGGAAATTCTAACCTGAATAATAGATACAGCAGCCAGGATAATGAAGAACAGAATAGCTTTCGCCTGACCAAGTGCATAATTGTTCTTGGAGATCGCTGTATTGTAAATATTCAGAGCCAGCATCTGAGTACCGTTTGTCAGATAGTTTCCGAAGAAACTTGCGACAGAACCTGTACCATTTGTCAAAGCCATGTTAACATCGAACTGTTTGAATGCTGATGTTAAGGTAAGGAATGTACAGATTGTAATTGTAGCTGCGATCATCGGAATCTTGATCTTAAATAATGTTGTAACAGCATTTGCGCCATCGATCTGAGATGCTTCCAGTACATCTTTAGGTACCTGTGTCAGACCTGTTACATAGATCAGCATGATATAACCTGCATACTGCCAGATATAAACAACGATGATAGCCATCATAGCTGTGTTTGTCTTTGACAGAAGTGAAATATTATTTGTCATCTTGATCAGTACGTTGTTAAATACGAACTGCCATACATAACCAAGTACGATACCGCCGATCAGGTTTGGCAGGAAATAGGAAGCTCTGAAGAATGAGAGTCCCTTAATCTTAGAGGTACAGAGTAATGCAAGCATAAACGCTACTACGTTTACCAGAACCATGTTCAGAACTACAAACAGAATTGTGATGATCAGTGACCAGAGAAAACTTGGTTCATTGAACATTGCCTTATAGTTTGTAAATCCTACAAATCCTGTCATCTTGATTCCATTCCAGTCTGTAAAGGAATAAAACACACCAAGGCATAATGGAATAATAACTGTTACTACAAATGTAAATAACAACGGAAATACAAATATAAAGTTAACGATGCTTCTGTGATGTTTTAATGTTGGGAATAAATACATTCCCAGTAAGATGCCAATTGCACCGATGATCAGCGCCGGACCTCTCCAGCCAGCTCCGCTTCCGGAAATATCCTGGATCAATGATGCTGCCAGTAAAATAATACCGGCTATCAGGCATACCATGGAAATTGCTTTTTTACTAGCACTGTTTGTATTCATTTTGCCTTCATCCTTCCTATTTCTTATTTCAAAGCAAAAATCAATGCGTCTTAAACTTTTTGCGTACCTGGGTAAAGGTCTGCCGGACCTTTACTCAGGTATGCAGCGCAAATAAAAGTGGGCGGCAACATAAGCGCCGCCCATAAGTTTCAATTATTAGTTTGCGTATGCACTCTGGATAACCTGTTCCAGTGTCTTAACGAATCCGGCTTCATCAAGGCTGCCAGATGCATAGTCAGCAAATACCTGACCTGTATAGTTCTGTGCGATACCTTCTTTGAAACCTGGAATTGACCAGTGCCATGCGGATGTCTTTTCTGCTTTCTGATAATCAGTAATTGTCTGAGCAAACGGATCGTCGCCTACGATTGTGCAGGATTTGAATGGACTTACGAATCCAGCTTCTTTTACGAGGACTTCCTGAGCTTCGTCTGTTGTCAGCCACTGAAGGAATGCTTCTGCTGCTTCTACATTACCATCTTTGTATACGGACCACCAGGATGGGGAGCTTGTAAGGATTGTATCCTGTCCATCTTCGAATGCGTACGGGATCATACCAACTTCGAAGTTACCAGCTTCTTTGTAAGCGTCAGCGTCATCACCAACCATTGTTGCACCGATCCAAGATCCCTGTGTAACAAATGCATATTTACCGGATGAGAAGTTCAGAATCTGCTGATCATATGTACCGGATACAAGAAGTGCCGGATCTGAATACTGATTCAGAAGACCTACAAAGTTAGCGAAATCTGTGAAACGGCCTTCGTCAAGTTTACCGCCATCATTGAGCATGTCAATGTAAGTAGTGTCATCTCTGTCAAGACCTGAATCCAGATAGTTTCCAAATAAGTGGTTACCTGTTGACCAGTAAAGGTTAACTGGTTCTGCTGCATAACCTACAACTGCTGTCAGTCCAAGCTCATCTTTCTTGGAATCAATTGTCTCAAATGCTTCTTTGATTGCATCCGGACTTGTTAATGTGGAAGGATCAATTCCCGCTTTATCAAGGATGTCTTTGTTATATGCAAGACCGATTGCTTCTGTTGTATATGGGAAACCGATTGTACCCTGCTTTTCATCAACATAAGCTGCATCTGTATCAGAAGCCCATTCCTGATCGCTCATATCTACTAACATATCTGTCCAGTTAGCAAAGTCTGCTCCACTACCGTTTACGAAGATGTCAGGCATGTTATCTGACTGGTAGTATCCTTTCAGAGTACCCTGGATATCGATTCCGCCGCCCATGGATTCGATTTCTACTTTAGTTCCTGTTTCTTTCTCATACATTTCAGCTAATTTCTTCAGCTGAGCGTCAACTTCGATCTTACCGTTTACAAGACGAATACTGTCACCGTCTGCTGCCTGTACGGATACTGCTGCCGGAACCATTGATGCGATCATAGATACTGCTAAAAGTGTTGCAAATACTTTTTTCTTCATTTTCGTCACCTCGTCATTTTTTTAACTGTTTCTTTTTACCTTTTGCGCATAAGGTTTTTTGATAGTTGTATAATACCACTTTGTTTCTGAAATAGCAATACCTTTTTCGCATAAGTTTGATTTTTTTTATCTTTCTTTTTCGTCATTTGTTAAATATGCACAATTTCTTTTTTCTATCTTATTACACTATGTCCAAAAAAGTGCTACTTTGAGGTCAAAAAAGTGCATACTCTTTGAATTGTATCCTATGGCTTGTGCCTGTTTTTCCTTCGTCAGACAAGTAAAAACTTCTGCGCAGAACATTACGGAATAATTTCCTGTAACATAATAAAACAGCATTTCAGGTTCTGCACCCGAAATGCTGTTTTATTATGTCTTATTCATTTTGTTTCCGTTTATGCTGCCTGTTCTTTTTTCTTACCGGTAACTGTAAGCAGATGACTTTTGATCAGTACCGGACGTACTGCATTGTAGATCACTGCTACCAGAATCACCGAAACAACTGCATTGAATAATGTCGCTACAGCACTCATTTTTGCAAGTGCCTGTGCCAGTTCCTGAGGCTGTCCGAGAATATACTGTTTGTAGAAATATCCTACGATCGGATCTGCCACAACATTAAATGCAAGACCTGCTACAGAAGCAATCACACTCCATTTGAAAACATATTTCTTATCTGTACTTTCATTAATCTTTGCAATCTTATGTGCTACCAGACCTGTGATCAGGCCAATACAGAATTTCAGTACAAATGTCTTTGGTGCGCCTGTGATATATACAGGATCCATCAGGTCTGCGATTCCCATTCCGATGGCACCGGATAATCCGCCGTATACACCGCCGATCAGAAGTGCTGCCAGTACGCAGAATGCATTTCCGATATGGATGGATGTTGCATCACCGCCCGGTACAGGGATCTTAATCTGCAGGAATGTAAAAGATACATAGCATAACGCAGCCATAAGAGCTGTCTCTGCAAGTTTTGTAATTGTGCTGTTCTGAGTATTCATAATAACTGTCCCCTCTCATATGATCTGATAGAAAGCTCATATCAATAAGCCAGATTGCCTGTTTGATTCTCACTATCAGATTTTTATATATTGACGCATCAATATGTTGAAGTTATCATACGCGAAATGTGTCATTATTTCAATGACCAATTTTTTGAATTTTTTAGAGGTCAGATTGAATATTATGCAAAAAGCCCTCCGTCTGCATGCTGCTCACATGAAAACAGAGGGCTTCATTATTCTATTTGCTTAAATCCTTGCTACGCCTGATTTTCTTGCTGCTTCTGCTACAGCTTTAGCTACAGCGTCTTTTACGCGTGGGTCAAAGGCTGCCGGAAGAATATATTCCGCTGTTAATTCTTCGTCACTTACCAAACCTGCAATTGCATATGCTGCTGCAACTTTCATTTCATCGTTAACATCTGATGCTCTTGCGTCCAGTACACCACGGAAAAGTCCCGGGAAGCAGAGTACGTTGTTTACCTGGTTCGGGTAATCAGAACGTCCTGTGGATACCACTGCTGCGCCTGCTGCTTTTGCTTCGTCAGGGAAGATTTCAGGTACCGGGTTTGCACATGCAAAGATGATAGGATCTTTTGCCATTGTGCGGACCATATCCTGTGTCAGTGTTCCAGGTGCGGATACACCGATGAAGATGTCTGCGCCTTTGATCACTTCTGCAAGAGTACCTTTCTCTTTGTTGAAGTTTGTGATCTTAGCCATCTCTTCTTTGATCGGGTTTAATCCTTCTCTGCCTTCGTAAATCGCACCCTTTCTGTCTGTCATGATTACATTCTTAAGTCCCATGGACATTAACAGTTTGATGATAGCGATACCTGCAGCACCTGCTCCGGAAGTAACGATCTTCACTTCATCAAGCTTCTTGCCAACCAGTTTCAATGCGTTGATAACACCTGCAAGTGTGATAACTGCTGTTCCGTGCTGGTCATCGTGGAAGATCGGAATATCACAGCATTCTTTCAGTTTCTTTTCGATTTCAAAACATCTCGGTGCGGAAATATCCTCAAGGTTGATTCCTCCAAAGGATCCGGCCAGAAGGCTTACTGTCTTAACGATCTCATCAACATCTTTACTGCGGACGCAGAGCGGAATCGCGTCTACACCGCCAAATTCTTTAAAGAGTACACATTTACCTTCCATAACAGGCATACCAGCTTCCGGTCCGATATCTCCCAGTCCAAGTACCGCAGTTCCGTCTGTTACAACAGCAACTGTATTCCAGCGTCTTGTCAGATCATAACTCTTGTTTACATCCTTCTGGATCTCCAGACAAGGCTGAGCAACACCCGGTGTGTAAGCAAGGCTTAAAGCATCTTTGGAATCTACTTTGGCTCTTGATACAACCTCAATTTTACCTTTTAAGTCATAATGCATTTTTAAAGATTCTTTTGCGTAGTCCATTTTGTTTTGGCTCCCTTCTGCACTCTTTTTTTGAGACGCCTACATTGTAACATTAACTTGGCTCAGATTCTACTGTTTTTCTGACCTTTTTTCTCAAAATAATTAAAACAGCATCTTTCTGTAGAAAATTGGAAAGATGCTGTCTCAGTTATGATACTTTATTTTTTGATATCAGGTTAGGGGCAAAATACCTTTTGACCCTAACATCATTATTTATCTGTATCAAAATGCACTTCTGCGCTGGCAACTGCACGCTCATCCAGGAGTTGTTTGAAAGTCTTGGTCTTTGCTTTTTCTTCGTAGTCATCGGACCAGTAGTAGCCTTTCAGCTCGTCCATATACTCATAGTAGTCACAAAGATAAATATATACAGTGGAAATGTCTCTGTCCTGTATCGCATATGTGTTATTGCTGTTTGACACGCCTCCATATGGCATGATATCTCCATTGGCATCCAGCATAACTGCAAAATACTTTGCTTCCGGATCCTGCATTTTCATAGTGATCTCAAATGGTGTTTTCGTAATGGAGAGAACACCATCTCCATTTTCATCTACCACATTTACATCCTTTTTAACCGTATCGGAAGTATTTTTCTCTACATCTACGTTGAACTTCCAGTCACCCTTCAGTGTCCATGAGTTATATCTGTTATTACCTTCAATTGCCTCAGGATACCGTTCAAAATACTCATTCCACATCTCAGTGAAAAACTGATGTTCCAGATCCTTCTGTTCTTCTGTCAGGCTCTCATAATCTGCATCATCTGTGCTGATTCCATGCTCTGCCATTTTCTGATTATATTCATCCCGCAGATCCTGAGGGATATCCGGGGTAGTATCCTGGTCATCCGGAAGAGTACCCACAATATCTTTCAGATCCAGCTCCATGGCAAACCTGTCAGGTACCTTGATGTCTTTGACATAATCGCTGATTGCCGGACCTCCCACCTGAGGAAGGTTCTCATCACTGTATTCATCCATTCCCAGTGTCTGGGCTAACTTGTCAAAACTAAAGTCCTCAGAATCTACATCAATCCCTTTTTCTTTGAAAAATGCGTTACGCACCTCATAAAATTTTGTCCATCCTGCATCATCCACTGTCATATCTTCTACAGGAATACGCAAAACTCCTGCATAGGTGTTATCATCCAGCATTTTTCCATCCAGATAAGCATTGAACAGATTACTTTTTTCATCCATGTAATCATATTTCACTGTAGAATTCTCGCTGAGCTTAATATTGGGTTTTCCATCAGATGTAATGAATGTATCCGGGAATTTATCCTCTGTATGGATTGTCATGGACAGGTACAGAGCCATTTCATTACAGTATACTTCTGAAAGCGTGACAGTTGTTCCATCTACTGTTTTACTGTATGATTCATTGTCTTTCGTTTTATCTGCATTGTTATTTTCTGTTGTATTCTGATCCTCAGCCTGAGCACTTTGAGGATTACCTCCGTCCTCCTGACTTTCATTAGTATCTGCCAACTCTGCATCTTCTGCAGAATCTGTCAACTGCTTTGCATATTTCGAATAATCACCATAAAATCCCATGGAATTACCGAGCTGCTTAAATACATTTCCAACCAGAGGGATGTTCTCTGCAAATGCCGGATTTGTGATACATACTGTTGAAAATACAGCTGCAGCTGCAGTCAGTCCCAAAGCTGTTTTGTATACTGTTTTGAATTTCTTGTGCGATTTTGCTGTTCCTGTGGATTTCTTTCCGGAACTTCCTGTTGATTTCTCCTGTAATCTTTGCACCATATTCTCTGTATTTTCCGTATGTCCAGAAGCTGCTGCCATTTCTCTGATTCTGGAAAATGCTTCGTTTTTTGCATCTTCTGCCTGCTTTGGCAACGGAAAGTCTGCCTGCATGATTTCCTCTATCACATTGTCATTTCTGTTATTCTTTTCTTTATCAAAATCCAACTTCTTCGCCATGAGCACTTCATTCCTTTCTTGAACTTACTGTTATGTTTCCTGCTGTTACTGATCCTGTTCTCAGATTTTCATTCTGATATTCTGCAAACCTTCTGCTATACCTGTGAATTCTCTGTTTTTCTTTTTTTTCTGCTGCAGTCTCTTCTTCTGAATATTATCTTCTGCTGAAGTATATTCCTGCTTTAGCTGCACCCGGGCTCTGACCAGTCTGGTTTTTACTGTGTTTTCATTCATATTTAATATAGAAGCAATGTCTGCAATCCGAAATCCCTCTACATAATACAGAACCAGTATGATCCTGTAGGATTCGTCCAGCATTCCAAGCATTTCCTTGAACTCAAATTCCTCAATGGACATATCCTGTCCGGGGACTTCCGGAAGTTCTTCGGCTCTGCTGAAATTTTTGTAGTGTCTGTGGATTTTATTGCATTCATTGATCAGAATACGGATCATCCAGGTTTTAAAATATTCCGGATTCTTCAGTGTATGTATTTTTTCAAAGCAGGTAAGTATGGTATCCTGCATGGCATCTGCGGCATCCTCATCATTATCCAGGATTCCCCGCGCCACCTTGTACATTGCCAGAGAATTCTTTTCCATCAGTTCCAGAAATGCATCCGCATCTCCTGAAATGGAACGTTTTACCAACTGTATCAAATGCTGATCCTCCTTGCTTATATGTTTCTGTAAATGGTTTTCATTCGAATGAAGTTTTATTGTTTTTGTTTTACACTTATTAGATGGGGAAATGCAATGAAAAGTTTCAAAAAGCTGCCACTTTTTTTGTGACAGCTTTCTCAGTAATTGTCATATAAAATTTTATAACTACTGCTATTTCTCTTCTGCAGAATCCAGCCTTTTCTGATACATAGACTTCAGTAAAAATTTTCCTGTCTCTGTTTTGAATACTTTTTCCAGCATATTTCTTACATTATTGCCGGAGAAATTGCTTTCGTCTGCATTAACCAGATAATCAGCTTCTATCATGATCTGATAGTCAATGCCATCTATTCCGTCTATCGTATGGTGATGACTTACAATATAAGAAACTCTGTCTGTAAATTCTTTTGGCAGGTCTGAATCCTTGAAGAATTCTTCTAACAGTGCCGCACTTTCTTCTTCCTGGTGCTTGCCGTTGGTGTTTCCGTATTTCACTCTACAGAGAGGACAGGCAATATCATGCACAACTGCTGTCACCTCCACCAGCTTCTGCAGCTCCGGATTCAGATATACTTTCTTCCCTGCAATCCAAACGTAACGTCCTTGTGACATTGCAATTTTTCCTCCATTCCTTTGTCTCGAATGGAGAAAATCGCAAAAGAAGGGTATACTGAACAGTGCCGCCTACCATCATGAATTTCTCCATTCATTTGGTTGGCAGCAGCCATTGCCTCGGCTGATGCTGATATGCGCCGTATCCTTCAGCATACTATTTTCAAATGAGAATGCGCCTGATGCGCCGCGAATTTTTTCTTCTGCCTAACGCGAATGAAACGCAGCGTAGCAACGCTGCGCTAAGTGGAATGAGCGGACGCCAGAAGGGAAAAGGCGCAAGCAAATGGCGCAGGTGAATCTGGAAATAGTATTATACCACATCCGCCGTGCGCTGCATAGGATGGCGACAGGAAAAGAACAGCGGAACACATCCACCTATCAAAAACGCGCCTCCCGAAGTTTCCGGGAAGCGCGCTTTTGTCTGACAAGTTTTGAGAAAAATCAGTGGCAGCCCTTGCATTTGCCGCAGTCGCCGCCGCAGCTGCAAGCAGAATTGCCGCTTTTCTTGTCCTTGATCATCTTCCAAATGACTGCGCCAACAATCACCAGAAGTACACCGCCAACAATCCACGTTGCCATGATTCGTTCCTTTCTGCGCCTGTGCGGATGGAGGAAAACCGCTTTTGCGCGATAGAACATATGCCGGAGGGAAGGCGCGGATGATGCAGAACCCGCGCCAGCCCTCCGGCGTTCACAAGAGGGGTTTCAGAAAGCACCGGATACAGCGGCGCTTTCCTCGGTTAAGCCCGATGGAAAATCAGGCGGAAACCTTCTGGGTGAGGTGGTTGTCGTTGTAAGGATTCTTACGAACGACCAGATACACCAGGCCAGCCAGCAGCAGGATGGCAATCGCCGTCGCTACGGTGAAGCCAGCGCCGCTGAAGAGCAGACCGAGCTGATAGACAATCAGGGCGATGGTGTACGCGAACGCGCACTGATAGCCAACCGCAGCCAGCGTCCACTTGGCATTGTTGAACTCACGCTTCATCGCGCCGATGGCCGCGAAGCAGGGAGCGCACAGGAGGTTGAAAATCATGAAGGCATACGCCGCCAGACGGCCGTGACCGTTGGAGGACTCGTTAAACGCCGTCGCAATCGGGCTGAGGGCTTCCGCCTTCTCTTCCTCGGTCATGTCCTCGTCGTCAACAAC
>OHZB01000467.1_pt1 | contig 11890 bp, 12 predicted proteins | sample 1580351 | NCBI WGS metagenome assembly OHZB01 (sample SAMEA3882512, study PRJEB24775) | human gut metagenome | biome: human-associated habitat; feature: intestine environment; material: feces | place: Netherlands | collected 2009/2010 | reverse complement strand
CAAATTTTACGTTATCCAAATAATCACAAATTCTGGCATACACTTCCGGGTACGTCGTTTTTATATCTTTATTGCTTAATAAAACCTGGCAGTAGTCACTGAACTTTTTAGATTTCGCAGCAGCGATCAACTGTGGATAATGTTTTTCACAAAATGTCACGAGATTATCCGCAGCGTCTAACTCGTCTAAAGAACCCTGACCAAAAACATGCATAATGCTGCCTTCTCTTTGCAGATAGAAGTACTGTTTTCGTGTCGTAACGCTTACACGCCTTACCGATGAATAGTATTTATATGTAGTAAACTCGTCCTCATGGTATTTTCCTACCGGAAACTGATGTTCTCTGGCAATAGACGTGGGCAGCAGCATTGCACAAGCACTGGTGTCCAATGTGTCTTGGTACAGCATTTTTTCTAACGCTTTTATCCCTGTATAGCAGAACTCCTGAGCTTCATCTCTTTTTTCCGTAATTTCATTGAACGAACTATATTTACAAATACCTGTCACTGCAATATCTGCCTGATATTTTTCCTTTAATTGAACAAGTACTTCCAAATAATCCGGTGCGATAAAATCATCGCTATCAATAAATGTAACGTCATTTCCCCTTGCGTACTTAATTCCAAAGTTTCTTGCATCAGATAATCCGCCATTGCTTTTGTGCAACGCCCTAATACAATCGTACTTTTGTGCGTAACGATCACACAATTGTGGACAATTGTCTGGCGATCCGTCATCCACCAGTAGAATTTCAAAATCTCTGTATGTCTGTGCCAGAATACTTTGGACACATTTATCCAGATATTCTTCCACCTTATATACAGGTACGATTACGCTAATCATTTTGTTTCCTTTTCTACTGCTTCCAAGTAATACTTCTGCATTCGCGGCGCTTCCGATGCACTGTCAAAACCCGCGGCAGCAACTTCTTTTGCGTGGCTCCTTCTGACAGGCATATTCTCTTTGCAAGCCTTTAGAATTTGCTCCGCCCATACATCGTTGCCATCATCAAGCGCAATAAAGTGGCCAAGCTCACATGCATTGGCTTCCCTCGTTACCTCCGTTGAAAAGAACATTGGCAAACCGCAGCTCTGCGCTTCAAGCCCAACAACCGGAAGTCCCTCATAGAGGGAAGGAAGCAAAAAGCAATCCATTGCATTGTAAAACTGCTGGATGTCCTCTCTTCGCCCTAAATAGGCAACCTGTTTTTTAATTCCCAACTCATCGATTTTTTTCATCATGTCCTCTTTGAGATCTCCATCGCCAATCAAACATAGAATCGCATTTGATTCTTTTTTTGCGACCGCCCCAAAGATTTCAATCATCCGAACAGAATTTTTTTGTTCTGTAAAACGTCCGATATGACCAATTACAGTTTTATCGCTCCAACCAAATTCTGCTCTTGTCTTTTCGCGGACTGCCGGATCATACGAATTGAATTCGGTGTTGATTGCCGTCTTGAACACATCTACTTTTCCGGCATCAAACAGCTTATTGCCAAACTGCCAGCGGCCACAATCAACTCCACAGGCCATATAGTAATTGGCAAACCACTTTGACATAGGACGCAGCATCTTTTTAAGAATCGTTTTCCAGTCGTCCTCATGTGCCATGGATAGACTTTCTGATATTCTCACCGGAACCTTGCAATGTTTCGCAACGGCCATAGGGAAAAGATTCATTGTGCTATTATAAGCATGGACAACCTTATATTGATTTTGCTTAAAGATGCGCATCATATCGGTCATATTCTGAAAAATATGTTGATATGGTGTGATCCTATAAACTCGCCCTCCCAGATTTGTAATCTCCTGCTCTGGAATCGCCTGTGAATCAGAATCACATATAAAATCAAATTGAATTTTGTCCCGATCAATATGCCGATAGTATTCCATGATCAGATTCTTTTTTCCGCCAGAATCCATCTTCCCAACAATGATTGCTGCTCTCATGGGTTTCATTTACCGCCATCCCTTTGCACAAAAAATTCCAACGTCTTATCGATCACCTTCTGGATATCCTCTTCTGCAAGGTTATAATACATGGGCAGACGCACCAGCCTATCGCTGTCAGGCGTCGTATGCTCATCCTTTCCTGCGAAACGTCCGAACTTCAGGCCAGCCGGAGCACTATGCAGCGGAACATAATGGAACACACACAGGATATCGTTTTCCTTCATAAATTGTATATATGCCTGCCGTGTCTCCAGATCTTTGCATTTCAGATAAAACATGTGCGCATTATGCACGCAGCCCGCCGGAACTGTCGGAAGTTCCAAAATTCCCTTGTCAGCCAGCGGTTTGAACGCCTCATAATAGCGATTCCACGAAGCAAGCCGGTTCTCGTTAATTTCATCAGCCACTTCCAACTGCGCCCAAAGATAAGCTGCATTCAAATCGCTCTGTAAGTAGCTGTCGCCAAAATCGACCCAGTTGTACTTTGCTACCTGTCCCCGGAAAAACTTCGAACGGTTTGTGCCTTTTTCACGCAGGATTTCAGCCTTTTCAATATATGCGGGGTTATTGATAACGATTGCGCCGCCCTCTCCCATTGAATAGTTCTTTGTTTCGTGGAAGGAGTAGCACCCAAAATCGCCAATTGTGCCCAATGCCTTGCCTTTATAGGTACTCATAACCCCCTGCGCTGCATCTTCCACAACCATTAATTGATGCCGCTTTGCGATATCCATAATGGCATCCATCTCACAGGCTACGCCCGCATAGTGAACAGGACAGATGACTTTTGTTTTTTCAGTGATAGCAGCTTCGATTTTCGTTTCATCTATGTTCATCGTATCCGGGCGAATATCGACAAACACAAGCGTAGCTCCGGCCAAAACAAAAGAATTGGCAGTGCTGGAAAATGTAAAACTGGGCAAAATCACTTCATCACCCGGTTTGATACCACAAAGCAGAGCAGCCATATCCAGTGCCGTTGAGCCGCTCGTCGTCAGCATAACTCGTTCAGCCTTAAATCTATTCTCCAGCCATTCATCGCACTTTTTGGTGAACGGTCCGTCTCCGCAAATTTTGTGATTTTCAACCGCTTCATGCATATACTTAAATTCCGTGCCTACAAAAGGCGGAACATTGAAATGAATCATCTTTTTCCTCCGTTTAATCATGCACCATCTTCGGGTGTTATCTTATCGATAATAGTCAGGTTCTTTTATTTTTTTGCTTCTTTACATCATTTTCAAATTTAAACAGTACATTAAACAGTACAATTTATGATGATACTCAGAAGGCAACGCAGCAATTTCCAAACCGTCGTCGTCATTCTATGATGACAGCCGCGTATGCTCACCGCTTCACCCCAAACGCCCGTTCGGGGTTCTTCTTCCTTTGTTTTGCATCGCTTTTCTTTTTCGAATGCCTTGCTCAGAATTTGAACGTCTCTTTCATCCCCAGCCACTTCTGATCCTTCTCGCTCAGATTCAGCACCGCGTCCTCTCCGAGCGTGTATCCCTCGGCAGACGCATTTCCCTTATATTCGCCCTTTACATCCGGCCACTCAACACCAATCTCCGGGTCATTCCAAGCCAAGCCGCCCTCATCATTGGGATGATAAAAGTCATCGCACTTATAACAGAATTCCGCTTCGTCGCTCAGGACGAGGAAGCCGTGCGCAAATCCCTTCGGAATCAAGAACTGCTTTTTGTTCTCCGCCGACAGCGTCACGCCATACCATTTTCCATATGTTTCGGATTTCGCTCTCAAATCCACCGCCACATCAAATACAGCGCCGCGCACCACGCGAACCAGCTTCGTCTGCGGATACTGCTTCTGGAAGTGCAGGCCGCGCAGCACGCCCCTGACGGACATGGATTGATTGTCCTGCACAAAGCGGATGTCAATTCCCGCCTCCCGCATCTCCCGCTCACTGTAGGTCTCCATAAAATAGCCGCGCGCATCGCCGTGGACGGCGGGCGTTATCACGCAAAGCCCCTCTATTCCGCCCACGTTTTTCTCAACTCGTATCTGACCCATTTAACGAATCTCCCGTTTACTTTTCGATTTCCTTCAGATAACGGCTCAGCGCATCCTGCCAGGTCGGAAGCGGCGTAAAGCCTGCCTCCACCAGCTTGCGCTTATCCAGTCGGCTGTTAAACGGCCGCGCCGCCCTGCTCAGGCCATATTCCGCCGTCGTAACCGGCACCACCTGCGTGGCATACCCCGCCTGACGGTAGATTTCCTTCGTAAAGTCATACCAGCTGATGTAGCCGCCCTCGTTGGTCGCATGGTAATAGCCGTATTTTTCGGTTTCATTCATATCAATCAGCAGCCGCGCCAGATCATATGTGTACGTCGGCGTGCCGATCTGATCGTTGACCACGCGAACCGTGTCGTGGGTCTTCCCGACATTCAGCATCGTCTTGATGAAATTTTTCCCGTTCAGGCCGAATACCCACGCGATGCGGACGATGAAATACTTCTCAAGCGTCCGGCTGACCGCCAGCTCGCCTTCGAGCTTGGTCTGCCCATAGACGTTCAGCGGCCTGTAATCCCTGCAATCCGGCTGCCACGGTTCGGTCCCCTGTCCGTCAAATACGTAATCCGTGCTGATGTATGTCATCTTACAGCCGAGCTTTTTGCAGGCGTCCGCCATGTTCTGCGTGCCGCCCGCATTGATCGCGCGCACCTTCTCCGCCTTTTCGGGGTCCTCCGCCAGATCCACCGCCGTCCACGCCGCGCAGTGGATCACAGCGTCCGGCTTTACGTCCGTGATGACCCGCTCTACAGCGGCTCTGTCGGTGATATCCAGCGCCACATACGGCGCCTTCGTCACCGCGGAGCCGTCCGCCACACCGCCATAGCTTTCCTGAATGTCCGATCCGACGCCTTCATGGCCGCGCCCAATCAGCTCGTTCATCACGTCGTGGCCAAGCTGGCCGCCAACGCCCGTCACAAAAAACTTCATGCCCTGACCTCGGCTTTCGCCTTGTACATCTCTTCGTAGTACTTCTGGTAGTTGCCCGAGGTGACGTTCTTCATCCATTCCTCGTGTTCCAGGTACCAGTCGATGGTCAGCACAATGCCCTTTTCAAACGGCGTCTCCGGATACCAGCCCAGATCGTTTTTGATCTTAGTCGGGTCGATGCCATAGCGCCGGTCGTGGCCGAGGCGATCCTCCACATGCCGAATCAGCGCTTCGGAGATTCCTTCGTCCTGCAAACGCTCGTGGAGTTGCTCGATGATGGTCTTCACGATGAAGATATTCGGGCGTTCATTGTGGCCGCCCACGTTGTAAACCTCTCCGCTTCTGCCGCCCTCAGCCACCATGTCGATCGCCTTGCAATGATCCTCGACATACAGCCAGTCTCGCACCTGCATGCCGTCTCCGTAAACCGGGAGCTGCTTGTGATGCTTGACGTTATTGATCATCAGCGGAATCAGCTTCTCCGGGAACTGATACGGGCCGTAGTTGTTGGAGCAGCGGGTGATGTTGACCGGCATGCCGTAGGTGTCGTGGAACGCCTGAACAAAGTGATCCGCGCTCGCCTTCGAAGCCGAGTACGGGCTGTGCGGATTGATGGGCGTCGTCTCCATGAAATACCCTTCCGCGCCCAGCGCGCCGTAGACCTCATCGGTGGACACCTGCAAATACTTCTTGCCCGCCTTCCATTGCTTGGTTTCCGGCTGATACCACGCCTCCTTGGCGCGCTGGAGCAGGTTCACCGTGCCCATGACATTCGTTTGCACAAAGATTTCCGGGTTCGCAATCGAACGATCCACGTGAGACTCCGCCGCAAAGTTGATGACGCAGTCAAAGTCGTATTTCTCAAACAGCGCCGTCACCAATTCCCTGTTGCAGATATCGCCCTGCACAAAGATGTGGCGCTTATCCCCTTCCACGCCCTTCAGGTTTTCCAGATTGCCGGCATACGTCAGCTTGTCCAGATTGACCAAGAGAATATCGTCGTGCTTTTTGAGCATGTAATATACGAAGTTCGATCCGATAAAACCCGCGCAGCCGGTGATCAAATACGTTTTCATCTGTTTTCTCCAATCGCATCGATGTATTTTCCGTCCAGCACGTCCTTCAGATACTGGCCATACTGATTCTTCTTTAGAACCTCGTAAATCTCCAGCACTTCTTCCCGCGTAATCCATCCGTTCAGATACGCGATTTCCTCCAGACAGGCGATCTTGCGGTGCTGGTGCTGTTCCATCGTCTTGACAAAGTTTGTCGCATCCACCAGACTTTCGTGCGTGCCGGTATCCAGCCATGTAAAGCCCTGCCCCAGCAGCTCCACGTTGAGTTCGCCCTGTTCCAGATAAATGCGGTTCAAATCGGTGATCTCCAGCTCGCCCCGCTTCGAGGGCTTCAAGTGCTTGGCATACTCCACCACGCGGTTATCGTAGAAATACAACCCCGTCACGCAGTAGTTGCTCTTGGGATGCTCCGGCTTTTCCTCGATGGATACCGCCTTGCCGTCCCGGTCAAATTCCACGATGCCGAATCGCTCCGGGTCGTCCACATAATACCCGAAAACGGTGGCTCCTTTGCCCGCCTCGGCATTCCGAACCGCCGCCTTCAGGCGCTCGTTGAGGCCATGCCCAGCAAAAATGTTATCGCCCAGCACCATCGCAACCGTATCGCCGCCGATGAACGCCTCGCCGATGATGAACGCCTGCGCCAATCCGTCCGGTGAAGGCTGAACAGCATACGTCAAATTCACGCCGAACTGCCGTCCGTCTCCCAGCAGGCTCTCAAAGCGCGGCGTGTCCTGCGGCGTCGAAATAATCAAAATATCCCGAATGCCCGCGTTCATCAGAACCGACATCGGATAGTAAATCATCGGTTTATCGTAAACCGGCAAAAGCTGCTTTGACGTTACTTTCGTCAGCGGGTAAAGGCGCGTGCCGGAGCCGCCCGCAAGGATAATCCCCATAAATCCGAGTGCAACGATCTCATGCATTTAATCAGGCAGACACGCTTCTCATTTTTTCAAATGTTTTCATGCGAAATGCAAAGGCATCTTCTACCTTTTTATCCATGGTCATTATACCGTTATTTATTTTATCTGTCAACGCATCCCTATCTTTTTCGAGCGCGTCCGACAAAAAATCTTCCGCTGTTCAATTCCAAAAAGAAGACGAAAAAACAGCCTTGCGGTCGTTTGAGGACTGGGGAAAAAACCTGATTGAAAAAGCCGTCCTCTCCCCTTCAAAGGAAAGGACGGCTCGTCATCATCACGCCAGCTTCAAAATCATTTCCAGCAGTCTCTTCACGCTGATCTTCACGTCTTCGCGGCTTAGTTTGCCTTCCCGCATCATTTTCAGTGTGTGCGCCGGATCGCCGCAGCCCATTTTCACATCGTTGCCCGCCGCGATTTCGGTATATTGCGGCGCATGGGTGTACCAATCCGTCGTCACCATACCTTCAAAGCCCCATTCGCCGCGCAGGATATCCGTCAGCAGCTCGCGGTTTTGGCTCGCCCACAGGCCGTTGAGCAGGTTATAGCTGCTCATCACCGTCAGCGGCTGCGCCTTCTTCACGCAGATTTCAAAGCCCTTGAGGTAGATTTCGCGCAGCGCGCGCTCGGACACGCGGGAATCCGAGTCCTTGCGGTTTGTCTCCTTGTTGTTGCAGGCGAAATGCTTGAGCGACGCGCCGACGCCCTCACTCTGGATGCCCTCGACCATCGCCGCGGCCATCTCGCCCGCGACGAGCGGATCTTCCGAATAATACTCAAAGTTGCGCCCGCAGAGCGGCGTTCGATGGATGTTGATCGCCGGGGTCAGCCACACGCCGACGCCGTTTTCGTGCACTTCCCTCGCGCCCGCCGCGCCGATCTCGCGCACGATCCCCGTGTTCCACGTGCAGGCCAGCAGCGTCGCGCATGGGAAGGCTGTCGTTGTCACGCCACATTCCGGCTTGATACGCAGGCCCGCCGGGCCGTCCGCCGTCATCACATTCGGCACGCCGTAAGTCGGCAGATTGCCGAAGCCGAACGTGTTCGCCACGCCGCGGTTCGGCTGTCCGCCCAGCAGGCGCACCATGTCCTCGTCGCTGAGCAGGCTCATCCATTCCTCCAGCGTCAATTCGCCGTTTGCCACCTCGATCAACTGCGGCTTGATCGGCGGAATCCACGCGCAGCCCGGAATCTGATCCGGAATTTCCAGCGGATACTGTCCCTCGTCCGGAATACCCTCCAGCTTGCGCCAGTCCTCGCGCGGCGTTTCCGGCGCGCAGGAAAGCGTGCGGTAGCTTCCGTCGGCCAGCATGCGGCGATGCAGCTGCTTCGGCGCGCACTTCTCCGAAAGCTGAGCCAAAACCATGTCGCTTTCCAGCGCATAGCGATACGCGACGTCCGCCGTCTCCCGGACATTTTCACCCAAACGGAAGCGGTATTCGCCCTTTTCCAGCACATACGCCGATTTTTGAATCGCGCCCTCGTCGTCGTAGGCGGCAAACGCATACGGCGCGAACACAATCGTCAGCGTTTCGCTCTCGCCCGGTTCGAGCAGGCGCGTCTTGGCAAAGCCGACAAGCGCCGTCGCAGGCTTGGTCATCCGCCCCTTCGGCGGGTTGACATACGCCTGCATGACGTATTTGCCCGCGCACGTTCCCGTGTTGTGAACCGTTGCGCGGAGCTCAATCTCTCCCGCGTCGTTCAGGCCGCCGGCGACGTCGCGCAGCGCGAACGTCGTGTAGCTCAGGCCATATCCGAACGGATAGCATACCTCGTCCGCCGCGCCGGGAATCGTTTCGAAGTAGCGATAGCCGACGAACACATCCTCCTGATATTCCACGTACATTCTGGATTCCGCAAAATTGGCCGAGGACGGATAGGCCGCGAACGACGATGCGAACGTGTCCGTCAGATGGCCGGACGGGCAGACGTCGCCGACCAGCAGATCCGCCGCCGCCAGGCCGCCCTCCATGCCGCCCTGCCAGGCCAGCAGCGCCGCGCCGACGGCGGGGTTGTCCTTAAACCAGAGCGTATCCATCATGCCGCCCGTATTGAGCACAACGGCCACGCGCGGGAACGCCGCGAGCACCTTCTTGACCATGTGCTCTTCCTCGAACGAGAGGAAGTAATCGCCGTCGTGCGGCTGTCCCGTGCGGTCATAATCCTCGCCGGAAAAGCGGCAGATCGTGATGACGGCGGTATCGGTGAACGCGCGCGCCTGCTGAACCAGCGTGTCATCCAGAATCGGCTCTCTGGTCTTTCCCGGCGTTGCGCCCGCGGCGTACTGCGCCTTGACGTCCTCGGCATAAAAGCGTTCCAGCGGCTCAAAAATCTCGATTTTGCCCTCGTCCTGCTTCATGCGGAGCCCCTGCGCCAGCGAGCGGACGTAGGCCACCGTCGTGTCTCCGCTTCCACCGCCGCCCTTGACATAGTCCGCCTGTGCCTTGCCGAAAACCGCCACGCGGCTGCCGCGCTTCAGCGGCAGCGTTTCGTTTTCGTTTTTGAGCAGCACCATGCCTTCGGCTGCCGCCCTTCGGGATAGCGCAATGTGCGCCGCGCTGCCTGTCACACGCCGTCCGTCCTCGCCCAGCGGCGTGGCGGGCATAAAGCTGATTCGCTGCCATTTGGGTTCCATTTCTTCGCGCCTCCATTCGTTTTTCCGTCGTGCATCCCATTCATTTCAAATATCCGTGCCGTCACGGGCATGCTTCTCAAGTCGTCTGTTTTAATCAATCCCTGCGGAAGATGTCCCTCGTGTGTACCTTGTCCATATTATAACATATTCTTTGATGTTGCGATAGATAGTATCTTATTCCGGCTTCGTTCCGTCATCCATCTGGATGACCGCCATCTGCCCGAACATGCTAACGAATACTGAGGAACTACCTCTGTTTAGATGAAGCACTTGTTCTCCGTGTAATGCTCGTAGATCAGATCCAGCAGATTCTCCACTGGCGGGTAATACTCCGGCTCTGTTTTCTTCAAATACTCCTCCAGCATTTCCTTCAATTTTTCTATAATGCTACCATCCTTCCCAACTGAGATTCACATCCTCAGTTACGGCACATCTTACCGTAGACTTTTGCACATAGCAACCTATTTTTTGCGGTCTTTCGGATGCCCCATCTTCTCCTTCACTTCATCCGGCACATCGATCAATCCGAACCGATAGAACATTCCGTAGATGTAAGTCACTCCCCGGATATCGCCCAGAGCTTTGGGTCTCTCTACTACTTCTTCTTTTATATTTCCCAGTGCCAAAACTATAGAACTCCATGCCAAACTCTTACTCTTCTCCCGGCGGTCGATCCACAGCTCTTTCGTGTACTCGCCGTTCCTGCCTTTTTTAATTTCGTAAGAGAATGGCAATCCAGAGTAGGTTTTAAATCCTACCCCGGCATAGGACACAGCCATGCCCCAGAAGTTTTCTTCTGTCGGATCACCCCTCCACTGCTTCATTGCTCTGTATCTCCGCTGCCGCTCTGCTCCGACACTGATCTTTTCTTTCTCTGTACTTGGGAAGTACACGCCTTTTTTATAAGGCAGGTACGAAGTGACGGAGGCTTTGGAGAGTTTCAGGGTGTTTGCAGTTGAGAGTATGGAGGTTTTATAGTCCTGTGTTTCTCTGTATTCTTCAAAAGTGTTTTTTACTTTTTCCGCCACTTCTGATTCATACACACCTGCCGTGATGAGCAGCTTTCTTACTTTGATTGGATTTAATCCCAGTTCTTCGCCGATGGCCTGCAAGGACATCTCAGAATCATAAAGTGTCACAACACTTTCCATCTGCTCTTTCAGATTTTTCCCGGCATCGTACTCCGGCTTCAGCTTCTTCCGACCGCCGCCGGGTTTTCTTGTTTTCTTCATTTTACTCATGCAGCTCCAGCGGCAGACCATCCGGGTCGTGGAAGAAAGTCATCTTCTTGCCGGTGTAATCATCCACGCGGATTGGCTCACATTCAATGCCAACTTCCGCCAGTTCTCTGACCGTCTGCTCCACGCTATCAACGCAGAACGCAAGGTGACGTAGGCCACAGGCCTCCGGGCGGTTCACACGCTTCGGAGGGTTTTTCTCAGCGAAAATCTCCAGTTCTGTGTGCTCATTGACACGTAAATCCAGCTTCCAATCCTCGCGTTCCGGGCGGTAGTTTTCTCTGATGACAGAGAATCCCAGCTTGTTTACATAGAAATCCTTTGCGGCTTCGTAGTCAGATACGATAATTGCAATATGATGTACTTTTGATAAATTCATTTTGTGTCGCGCTCCATTTCTTTAAATTTTGCTCTTCTTTTATTTTCGTTATAAACTATATGGCAACCTTCAAAAATTACCGTGTGAACTCCTGGAGTTCAGTTTGTCCACACGGCATTTATTTTTTTTCTTGGGTTCTTGTTATTTCAGCTTTTCCAGAATCTCATCCGCACTCATCCCGCTTGCCAGCAGCTTCTTCAGCACAGCCTCTGCTTCGGTCTTCTTAGCTTCTTCAGCGGCCTTAGCATCTGCCTTTGCCTTCTTCGCTTCCAGGGATGCCACTTCTTTTTCGGCCTTCTTCAGAGCAGTCTTCTTCTCTTTCAGGTCAGCCTTCAAAGTGTCAATGTTTGCGGTGATGGATGCGATCTCAGTATTCAGAGACGCAATAGTCTCCTGCTTCTCCGCGATCTGAGATGCGTAGTCGGTATGGGTAGTTTTGGGACGGTTTTTGCTGCCTTTTGTTCTGGGCATAGGTGATAACCTCTTTCCTTTTTAGTGGTTTAAGTATAGCACTGTGTTGGGATGAGAGCAATATTACTATTTTCTAATATACGCTTCATTCCCCAAATCCGCTCTCATAACATTCAAAAGTGAATCTACTTTTGATGTAATTTCTTTTGCCTTTGGAACATGTTCCTTTTTATACTTTTCATACTCCGCATCAAAAGATTTCAGCATATCTTCTGTGATATGGGCTATCTCATGTTCATTGCCATCT
>OHZB01000465.1_pt1 | contig 11962 bp, 10 predicted proteins | sample 1580351 | NCBI WGS metagenome assembly OHZB01 (sample SAMEA3882512, study PRJEB24775) | human gut metagenome | biome: human-associated habitat; feature: intestine environment; material: feces | place: Netherlands | collected 2009/2010 | reverse complement strand
CTCGCGCCGCTTGCTGTGGCCGTATTCCGCCGCCTGCGCGCGCACGTGATCCATCGAAATCACGATATCGCCGATGGCGCAGGCGTCCGTGTCGGGGTCAAATTCCTCGCGCAGAAGCGCCTCGCACGCGCCCGCCGTCTTCCCCGCCGGGTAATTCACCGTCGGGAAGGAGAGCACGTCCGTCGCGGCGTCCTTGCCGCGCTGCTCGCGGTTGATCGTGCGGATTTCGTCGTCATCCGTCACGCGGATGAACACGGACAGCGGCAGCGTCACGCCTTCCGCCCGCTGCGCGGCCTGCGAGCAGGTCTGCATCAGCGCGCGGGTCTGCGCGTCCAGCAGCCCCTTTTCGTCTTCAAATTCGAGAATCATGGTTTTGCCTCCGTCTTCTGCTCCGCCTGCTTTTGTTCGCTGTGGTGCTGGGCGCGGCTCAAATCCACGCTGGGGTATTCGATGCGCTCGTGGAAAACGCCCTGCAGCACCGTTTCGAACGCCGAGCAGATTTTGCCGATATCGCGGAAGGTCAGCGTACATTCGTCCAGCTGGCCGTCCTCCATTTTGCCGCGCACCAGCTTGCGAATCAGCGCGGAGATCTTCTCCTGCGTCGGGTCGGGCAGCGCGCGGACGGCGGCCTCCACCGTATCGCTGAGCATCAGGATCGCCGCTTCGGCGGTCTGCGGCTTCGGGCCGTCATAGCGGAAATCGCGGATATCGACGTTCTCCTCGCCCAGCATCTTCACCGCCTTGGCGTAAAAATACATGACGGGCGTATCGCCGTGGTGCTGGCGGATCATGTCGATGATTGGCTCGGGCAGGCGGTGCTTGCGCGCCAGCTCCACGCCGTCGCGGGTGTGCTCCGTCAAAATCGCGGTCGAAACGCGCGGATCGGTGCGGTCGTGCGGGTTTTCGCCCATCTGGTTTTCCTTAAAATACATCGGGCGGATCAGCTTGCCGATATCGTGGTAATACGCGCCGACGCGGGCGAGCAGCGCGTTTGCGCCGACCGCCTCCGCCGCGGCCTCCGCCAGATTCGCGACCACCATCGAGTGGTGATAGGTGCCCGGCGTTTCGATCATCAGCCGCCGCAGGAGCGGTTGATTCGGGTTGGAAAGCTCGATCAGCTTGGAGGGCGTGACGAGGTTGAACGCCGTTTCCAGAATCGGCTGCAAGCCGACGCAGAGCACAGCGGAAACCACCGCGCCGCCGATGGCGTAGGCCATATCCGTCCACACGCCGCTCATGTCGCTGGACGTCAGCGCGCGGACGCAGACGAGGACGCCGAAATTCACCGCGCCGACCACGAGGCCGCTGACCACGACCATCACGCGGGTCGTGTTCTTGCGCATCATCCAGATAGCGACCAGCCCGCCCAGCGAACAGGTCAGCAGGACGCTCATCGTCTGCGACGTGACCAGCCCCGTGCCCTTCGCCGTCAGCAGGGTGATAATCAGCGTCAGCGCCATGTTGGTCACATACGCCGGGCGCGCGCCCAGCAGGTTGACCGCCAGCATCGCGCCCAGCGCGACGGGCATGGCGTTGATGTTCAGATATTCGCCCATCAGCAGGCACAGCAACACCGTCAGCACGCCCGCAATCAGCAGCACCAGCGCGCTCGGCCCCATGCTCAGCATCGGCTTTGCGAACAGATAGGCGTACAGATACGCGCTCGCCAGAATCAGCGCCAGCGTGATTGCCGTGCCGATGTAGAGCGGGTAATCGAAGCTGTTGCCCTCCAGCAGGCCGAGGGATTCCAGCACCGCGATCTGTTCGGCCGTCACCCGGTCGCCCTTGACCACGATGTTTTGATCCTGCTTGTAGACCGTCGGCTCCACCGCGTCGCAGGCCTTCTGCCGGTTTTCCTCCGTCGCGGCCTGGTCGATCAGCATGTTCGCCTTGAGGCTGGCGCGCAGCGTCGGAATCGCCACGTTATACCACAGATCCGTCCGCGTGTTGTAGGAAACGATCTGCTGAATGTTGTTGATCGCGTCGTTGATCTGCCCCTCGGTGATGGTGGAGACCAGCGTCGTGCGCGTGGCGGAGACCAGCGACTGATACAGGCTTTCAAAATCGCTCTCGCCGGTGTTCATCAGCGTGCGGAGCTGGTAATTGCTCAGCGACAGCCGCGTGACCAGCCCGGAGGCCTGCGCATAGTCCGCTTCGGTAAACGGACCGCCCTCGTCGCCCCATGCGTTTCGAATCTGCTCGCCCAGCTCGCGAACGGCGCGCAATTCGGAAAACACCGCGTCCATGTCGGAGAGCACGGTGTAAGAAACCGTGTCGTCTTTATAATAGACGGGGGAAACCGCGTCCGCCGCGGCCTGCCTGCGCCGCTCGGTCGTCAATTCATCGACAATATCCTTGCTGGCCGTGATCGTCTTGGGCGCGACGTCGCCCACGCTCAAATCGTATTGCTCCGGCGAAATCGCCAGCAGGCAGATCGCCAGCAGGATGAGGTAAGCCGCCGCCGCAAACAGCGCCTGCTGCACGCGAAGGCTCAGGCTGTCAATCCATTTGCGGGCGCTCTTGCGCGTAACGTCCATCGCTCCATTCCTCCTTTGCGCGGGCGGCGTGCTCGTCATACGCGCGCACGATGGCCTGCACCAGCTCGTGGCGAACCACGTCGTGATGCGTCAGCCGCTGCACGCTGATGTCCTCCACGCCTTCAAGCACCTCGACCGCCTCGATCAGGCCGCTGCGCTTGCCGCGCGGCAGGTCGATCTGCGAGGGATCGCCCGTCACGACGATGCGCGAGCGGAAGCCCATGCGCGTCAAAAACATTTTCATCTGCTCGGTGGTGGTGTTCTGCGCCTCGTCGAGGATGATAAACGCATCGGAGAGCGTGCGGCCGCGCATGTACGCCAGCGGCGCAACCTCGATCACGCCGCGCTCCTGCATGCGCTGGCAGGTCTCCGCGCCGAGCATGTCAAACATCGCGTCGTACAGCGGCCTCAGGTAGGGATCGACCTTTTGGTTGAGGTCGCCGGGCAGGAAGCCCAGCTTTTCGCCCGCCTCCACAGCCGGACGGGTCAGCACGATGCGCTCGACCTCCTTGCTCTTGAGCGCGGCGACAGCCATCGCCATCGCCAGATAGGTCTTGCCCGTTCCCGCCGGGCCGACGCCGAAGGTCAGCGTGTTGCGGCGAATCGCGCGCACGTATTCCCGCTGGCCGAGCGTCTTGCAGCGGATGGGGCGGCCGCGGAAGGTCGTCGCCACGATTTCGCCGTACAGGTTATCCAGTTGATCCAGCTCGCCCTTTTCCAGCAGGCTCACGGCGTACTGCACCACCGCCGTGTCCACGCGCTCGCCCTTTTCGGCCAGCGCGCAGAGCTTTTTCAGAATTTCGCGGGTGTTGTCCACATCCCGCTCTTCCTCGCCCTCCACCACGATATCGCCGCCGCGCAGGGCCACGCGCACCCGCATCAGTTTTTCCAGCAGGCGGATGTTTTCGTCCCCCGTGCCGAACACATTCTGCAAAGCCCCGGATCCCGAGGCCAATTTCTGTTCCTCTGCCAAAGAAGCAGTCCTCCCACGCCCCGAAGGGCTAATCTGCGCCGTGCCGCGCGCCGATGGGCGCTTCGAAAACGAGCACCACAGTCGCATACACGAACTCATCATCTATCATACTATAATCTACCCATTTGTCAAGGATTTCGACCCCGCTCGGGCAGTTTAATTTGGCAATTTTTTCCGCCGCGCCCTGCGCCTGACTGCGCGCGTCGCTGACGGTTCGGCTGCGCGGCACGCTGACCGTGCGCGCAAGCGTCTCCACGCGCCGCCAGACGGGCAGATACAGCCCGACAATCGGCTGAAGCTCCACGCTGACGTCCTGCCGATCAAAATCCGGCGCATCCCGCACAAGGCGGCTGCCCTTCGGGCTTTCGATGCGCACGCGGCGGCGGATTTCCCCGGTTTCCACCGTGCCCGTCACGTTCAGCCGAACGCGCGCCTCTCCGCGCGCAAAGCACCGCGCGATGATCTCCCCCTGCGCCCTGCACGCGCGCGTTTCACCGCCGCCCGTCCGCTCCTGCCCGCTGATGAGCGTCTGCCCTTTGCGGACGGCCTGACCGGGCTTCACCCTCGGCGTGCCGCTCTCCGCGCTGATGCGCACGATAACGCCCTCCCGCGCCGCGACGATCTCCGCCCCCTGTCCGGCCACGCCTGCCCGTTCGCCCTCGCGCGCCCGCTGACAATCCACAACCAGCGTGCTGCCCTCGTATCGCGCGGCGGCATGCGCCAGCCCCGGCACGGCCAAAGCCAGCGCATCGGCCAGATGATCCGTCGAAACCCGCCGTTTCAGCCGCCCGACGCGCGCGTTTTCCGCTTCCAGACAGCGGCGTACCTCCGCGGCGTTTTCCCCCGCGCCGTCAATCTCCACCCGCCAGATCATTTCGGAGGACAGATAGACCCAAAAGATGCTGAGCAGCACGGAGAGCCCGAGCGTCCATCGCCTTTTTACGCCCCTTGCGAGCCTCAGCAGCCCGCCCGCCCGAATTTCCGCCATCTGCCAGCCGTATTTTTCGCAGAGCGCGGCCATCCTCTTTTTCTGCGCGGCCGGCACGACGACGCGCATGGTTCGCTCGTCCATCCGGCGGACGTTTTTCATCCGAACGCCGCAGGCTCCCGCCGCGCGGAGCAGGCGCTCCAGATTCAGCCCGGAAAGCTCCAAGGTCAGGTTCATGGCGCTCGCCCTCCCCCAGCGTAGGTCGCCGTCAGCACGTGCCCCTCGATGAGCGCCGCATCGACGGAGAGCGCCCGCAGCCGAAGCCCTTCGCCCTGCACGGTCAGCACCCCTCGCCCCGTCCGCAGGCGCACGCGGCTCTCCGTCAGCTCGATCACGCCGTGCTGCCCCTCCACGAGCGCCGCGCTCTGCCCGCTGAGCGTCACGCGCGCGCAGTCGCTCGTCGCGTCCTCCGGCAGTCCGAGCAAAAGCGCAAAGCCTCTTTTCCGCATGCCATCCCCTCCCGCTGGGGAAAGGTATGTTATTTTCACGCAAAAAAGACGGGGCTGCCACGCTTGACAGCCTCGTCTAAAAAGCAGGATTCAGTGCGCCGTCCTCGCTGCGTTCTCCCGGCTGAGGGCGTACAGGTTGTCATACGGCACGACGCGCTTGATGGTCAGCGTCAGCTCGAAATACTGTTCGAGATTGGCCTGACAGCTCGCCAGATGCGCCATCATCCTGTCGTATGCTTCCTCTTTGCTCATCTCCTCGCGCGGCGCGGCGAGCAGGCGCATGTGATGCGGGTTGATAATCAGCAGCACGAACACCATCTTCGGGTCGCCGTTTTCGAAGATGTTTTTGAGCGCGTTTTCCAGCCGGTCGCGGCCATACCGCCAGACCTCGGAGAGGAAATAATCGCCCTGCGGCAGCCGGAAGGAAGAGGTGACCACCGGGCGCGCCGCATCCAGCGCGTCGAGCTTGAGCGACTGCATGCGCTCGTCGATCTTCGTGCCGTCAAAGGCCGCGCCGCGCAGCAGATCGCAGAAGAACTCCCCTTGCAGCACCTTCGTGTAATCGTCCACCTGCTTGCTCTGCCGGCTCGCGTCCCGCGTGGAGAGCGCGCGGCGGGCGGTGCTGATCTCCCGGCGCAGATGCTCCTCGTCCCGCGCGGTTTCCATGCCGAGCATTTCCGGGCGACGAGAGAGATACGCAAAGAATTTCTTGCCCTCGCTCACGCTGAGCAGGGAGGAAATCGCATCATAGCGGCGATGGCTGAGCAAATCAATGCCCTGCTGCGCGTTTTCCGCGACGTCGGGCTGCTCAAAGCCGAGGGTATTCCACTCGGCATAACGGCGATACAGCGAACGGATTTCCTCTTTATCGGAAACCAGCAGCAATTTGTACATGACGCCTCCAAAGGCAAAGCCAAAAATCGTTCTCAATTTAGGCACAACGTTCATATTATTATAGATTAAAAAATGAAATGTGACAAGGCTGCCGTTTCTTTTTCCTCAAAAAACAGAAGAATCACCCAAGAAAAACATTGTTTCTTGGGTGATTCTGTTTATGATTTCTGCGATATTCCGTTATTTTTCGAGGCCGAGGCGCTTAAAAACCTCGTCCACATGCTTGTAGTGGTAGGAAAGCTCGAAGCACTCGTCCAGCTCCGCGGGGCTGAGGTGGCTCGTGACCGTCTCATCCTGTTCGAGCATCTGGCGGAAGGGCTTCTGCTCCTGCCACGCGCGCATGGCGCAGCGCTGCACGCAGTCGTAGGCTGTCTCGCGCAGCATGCCCTTGTCGATCAGCGTCAGCAGCACGTGTTGAGAATTGGGCAGGCCGTAGGACATGCTCATCGAGCGGAGCATATTCTCCGGATAGACGAACAGATCGCCCAGAATACGGGTCATCAGCACGAGCATGTAATCCAGCAGCTCGGTCGCGTCCGGCAGGATGATGCGCTCGACGGAAGAATGGCTGATGTCGCGCTCATGCCAGAGCGCCACATCCTCCATCGCCGCCAGCGCGTAACCGCGCAGCACGCGGGAGAGGCCGCAGACCTTTTCGCAGTTGATCGGGTTGCGCTTGTGCGGCATGGCGGAAGAACCCTTCTGCCCCGCGCGGAACGGCTCCTCCACCTCGCGCAGCTCGGTCTTTTGCAGACCGCGCACCTCGGTGGCGAACTTTTCCAAGCTGCAGCCGGTGATGGCGATGACGCTCAGCAGCTCGGCGTAGCGGTCGCGCTGGAGCACCTGCGTGCTGATCGGCGACGGCTCCAGCCCCATCTGCTCGCAGACGTATTTTTCCACAAACGGATCGACGTTGGCATAGGTGCCGACCGCGCCGGAGATCTTGCCCACGCGGGTGATCTTGTGCGCGTGCTCCATGCGCTCAAGGTTGCGCTGCATTTCGGCATACCAGAGCGCGAATTTCAGCCCCAGCGTCGTCGGCTCGGCGTGAACGCCGTGGGTGCGGCCCATGCACGGGGTCATCTTGTATTTGACCGCCTGAGCGGCCAGCACGTCGATGAACCTGCGCATATCGGCCTCGATGATATCCAGCGCCTGAGAGACGATGCTGGAAAGCGCGGTATCCACCACGTCCGTGCTGGTCAGGCCGAAGTGCAGGTACTTCGATTCCTCGCCCAGGCTCTCGGCCACGCAGCGGGTGAACGCCACAACGTCGTGGCGGGTGGACTGCTCGATTTCCTCCACGCGCTCAACGGTGAATTTCGCGTTTTTGCGCATCTCGGCGGCGGCCTCGGCGGGCACCTTGCCCAGCTTCACCCATGCGTCGGTCGCGTTCAGCTCCACCTCGAGCCACGTTTCAAACTTCTTCTGCTTGGTCCAAAGCGCCGCCATCTCCGGGCGGGTGTAGCGGTCGATCATTCCTCGTGTCCTCCCATCAGGCGGCGCAGGATCTCCTGATACGCATCCTCCACATGACCCAGATCGCGGCGGAAGCGATCCTTATCCAGCTTTTCGCCGGTCTTGCTGTCCCAGAAGCGGCAGGTATCCGGGGAGATTTCGTCCGCCAGCAGGATTTTGCCGTTGAAGCGGCCGAACTCGAGCTTGAAATCAATCAGCTCGATGCCCAGATCCTTCAAATAGGCGGTCAGCAGCTCGTTGACCTTGAGCGCCATGGCCGCAATCTGCGCCATTTCGTCCTTCGTCGCCAGCTCCATCGCGGCGATGTGGTAATCGTTAATCATCGGGTCGCCGAGATCGTCGTTCTTGTAGCAATACTCCAGCACGGTGGTCTTGAGCTTCGTGCCCTCCGGCAGGCCGAGGCGCTTGGAAAGGCTGCCCGCGGCGATGTTGCGCACAATGACCTCAATCGGCACGATGGACACGCGGCGCACCACGCTGTCGCGCTCGTTGAGCTGCTCGACCAGATGGGTCTTGACGCCGTTCGCCTCCAGCATCTTGAACAGATGGTTGCTGACGAGGTTGTTCACCACGCCCTTGCCCACGATCGTGCCCTTCTTGAGGCCGTTGAACGCGGTCGCGTCGTCTTTATAATGGATCACCGCGAGGGTGGGATCGTCGGTCGCAAAGACCTGCTTCGCCTTGCCTTCATACATCATTTCGAGCTGCTTAGCCATGGTTGAAGTTCCCCTTTCTTTCGTCACAAGGACAACGCCTGAACATGTTGCGCCCCGTATTGTAACAAAAAAGCCCGAGGAAAGCAACCGATTTCCGACAGAAATTCATTTTCTTTTGAAAATCGTTCGGTTTTCGATTGTCGTTTCATATCCATAGCAAGCCGCGTGCGCCGCTTTACCGGTTCATATTCACTGCATCCGCATCCACAAACGCAAGAATTTGGCCGTCCGTATTTTTGCCCGAATACCAGAGGACATACCAGCCTTCGATTTTGTCAAGACACACGACCGTTTCGCCCTCTTTCAGCTCCTTGATTTCCGGATAGCTTTCGCCGGGGCCTGTCCGCAGTTTGGTCGAATAGGCCACCGTTCCTTTTCCATAGCTCGACGTTCTTTCGGCCGCCTCAAACGTCGTGTCATAATGGCGGCAGCCCATCGGGATATACGCGCAGGCCGCGCCGCGGAAAGACACGATGTAGTAATCATCGTAGAACCCAATCACGCGGTAGCGGGTCATTTTGCTCAGCGAGCCGACCTTCTTGGCGTTCCTGTCCGGCGCGACGTAGGCCGGAACGTTGCTCTCCATCAGCACGATTTCCAGCTTGTTGCGCACGACATAGGCTGCGTTGACCCAGCCGGTTTTGCCCTTGTAGTCCACATGATAAAAGTTGTTCTGCATCACCGGCTCGTAGCCTCCGTCGTACAGGCACAGCGCCACATCCTGATGGTTCATCGAGGCGACTTTCTTGCTGCCCGTGCTCGGTTCGCTCCACAGGGTTGCGCTCTTGCTGATGACAGTCACATATCCGTCGTCCGCGCCGGCCACGCCGCCGAGGCCGTCTGCCGAAACGTAACCATTGTAATCGCCGGTATAGCCGGTTAATCGCACAGAGCCGCCGATCCGGCTTTCGTGCCATTCCCCGCCGTCCGCCAGCGCCGCCGCGCCAAGCAGCATCAGTCCCGCAAGCAGACACGCAACAAACTTTTTCTTCATTTATTTTCCCCTCTTTCCGCGGTTTTTTCCGCTTTTCCATATTCTGTCTATTCGACGGACGAGGGCGCATTTTTCTTCCCGATTTTTTTTGAAAAAAAGAAAAACACCCGCCTTTTCAGACGAGTGTTGACATGGAGCGGTAGACGAGATTCGGACTCGCGACATCCACCTTGGCAAGGTGGCACTCTACCACTGAGCTACTACCGCATCGCTCACTTGCGAAGATTATTTTAACACGATCCACTGCTGCTGTCAACCCTTTTTGCAAAAAAGTGGTCATTTTTGTCCTTTCCATGGCAGGACAGGCGGTTATTGTCAGAATATCGCGATTTATCGCGCGCCACAATAGGGCTGAACCGATTGGAGGTGAAACAACGAATGGCGAACAACACGAGCGGCGGCAACCGCATCAACGTGCCGCAGGCCAAGGGCGCGCTGGACAACATGAAATATGAAATCGCGCGCGAGCTTGGCGTCAACCTCAAGCAGGGCTATAACGGCGACCTGACCTCCCGCGAGGCCGGTTACGTCGGCGGCTACATGGTGAAGCGCCTATTGCCCGGACGAAGGAGTTCAAGCTGCTTTTCCGCAATTTTTCCGGTCACGAGGCTGATCGTCAGCTTCATCACATCGCCTTCTGCGCGGATGTCGATTCTGTCGATGCAGTATTTGACGAAATCCTCCGTAATCATTGCGGGGCTGTTCAACTCCGCCAGCCGTCCGAGCGAATCGCGAATCTGCTGAACCTTATCGCCCATGTTGCTCTGCCTCTCAAGCTCGCTTTGGCATCTCGCAAGTTGAAGGTTCTTCTCATCAAGTTCAGATGAAATCGAAGCGTTCATGGACAAAAAATCGCGATCTGAGATTGCCCCCTGTACATTGTACTCCAACAATTTATCTCTTTTCTTCGCCAATGCCTCCATTTCCTTCTTAATTTCTTCAATTTTCCTTCCCACCTCGTTTCCGCTCAGAATCGCCTCATACGCCTTCATATACATCTCAACGCAGGAATTTACATCGAACTTGTCTCCCCGAAATGTTTCATACAGGATCGTCTTGATTTCGTTCTCGTAAATGTACCGTGACGGGCAGGACGCAGCGCCATGTTCAATCTTTCCTGCACATACCCATGCGCTGTTTGGCGTTCCGTTGTTGCTTTTAGACATTTTGCGATGGTACAGTCTGCCGCAATGCTCACAGTACATCTTGCCTGTCATCAGGTTAGGACGATTGCACTGGTTTTGCCGTTGCTTCACGTCTCGACTGCGAACCGCCAGCACAGCATTGGCTTGCTCCCAGATTTCCTCGCTTACAATCGCAGGAACTATGCGCTCATCCTTAAACATCACCCACTCCGATTCAGGTTTGAAGACCATTTTCTTGGTAAACATGTCCTCCGTTCCAACTTTATTGCCACAGAAATATCCTTTGTATTTCGGATTTCTGATGATATGTGTCATCGTCGCGTGGGACAGTTTATTGCCATTATGGTTGCGAAACCCATCGTTATATAGGATTTTCTCAATCTGCTTCATGCTGTATTGATCCGTGGCATACAGCTCAAACAGCTTTCGAATGGCCGGGGCTTCGCTTTCGTCAATCTCCAGCTTTCCGTCTCTTTTTCGAAAACCGAACATGTTGTCAAACCCAAATACCGTACCGCGTTTGATGGCTTCCTGTTGTCCAAAGCGAACGGCTTCCGATTTTTTCGCGGATTCATCCTGCGCCAGTGCCGAGAAGATCGACAGACGAAGCTCACCGTCCTTGTCCAGATTGAGGATGCCATCCGTATCAAACCAGATGCCAACCCCAACCTCAAGAAGTTTTCTCGAATACATCAGGCTATCCAACGTATTTCTCGCAAAACGCGAAACGGCTTTCGTCACAATCAGGTCAAACATGCCGTTTTCGGCATCCTCAATCATTTTATTAAATTGCACTCTGGCTTTGACCGACGTACCCGAAATGCCGTTATCAACGTATTCGCCCACGAATGTCCATGCCGGAATACCCTGGATTTTCTTGCGGTAATGCTCAACCTGATTCTCAATCGACGTCGCCTGTTCCAAAGACTTTGTGGAAACACGGCAATAGGATACAACTCGAAGCGGAATATCAGTAATCGGTTTATGCTGAAGCATTTTTTTCACTTCATACACATTCATGTTTTTATAGCCTCCCGAATTGATATTCCAATTCTATCACGGTCGAGATTCCTGGCGCAAACGATCCGGCGAATTGGTAATCTTTACCGCCATTTTCTGGTATTCCTGTTCCGTAATCAGTCCCATATCCAACAGACTTTTATTGGCATAATTCATCCACGCTCTTCTGAACGCTTCATCCATCCACTCATCCATTTTGTTCACCTCTACCTGAAGTTTTTTCTAATTCAACATCTTTTATCCAACAAACACGCTGACTGTTGCACCTTCATCTGCACCGAACACGCTGCGAATTGTCGCATCGCTATCGTTCGCATTTCCCTTCGTAGGAATATCCCAAGCCGCCTTCGGCAAAGCGGCTTTGTTCCACCGCGCCATTGATTGAGCGGCAAAAGCGCTCCTCTCATCATCGAGAATCCGTGAGGGAGTATCACGCCCCATGTTGTCGTCGCGCTGACCACTCTCTCGCTCCTGCATGGGTTTCGTGCTTGGGATGACGGTTATACACTTGTCAAAGATCAGTGGGAATGCCTTTTGATTTTTCCCGCATCAGCTCCTTTGCCTTTTCGATGATGCGAAAATGCCTTGTTTCACGTTCATCATAACACGTTCACATTATTTTCGCAAAAAATCATTTAATTATATTTTAATAACCATAAAGCTAAGGGGACAGTCTCCACACTTCGAAGAACTGTCCCCATCATGCTTCTATTTTGAACGCACCCCAAGCCGCTTTCGGCAAAGCGTCATAGCTCCACTGCACCATT
>OHZB01000457.1_pt1 | contig 12129 bp, 13 predicted proteins | sample 1580351 | NCBI WGS metagenome assembly OHZB01 (sample SAMEA3882512, study PRJEB24775) | human gut metagenome | biome: human-associated habitat; feature: intestine environment; material: feces | place: Netherlands | collected 2009/2010 | reverse complement strand
GGAGAATAGCCCTTTCCGCAAATGAAAGAATAGCTGAATTTCTTGATTTTGCTATCCAAGCCAAGTTTGCTTATGTCAACAAGCTGCAGCTCCCTCTTAGAGGGAGCCTTTTACGCCGAAATAACGTCATATATAAATAAAGCCTCCCTCATCGAGGGAGGTGGCACGACGAAGTCGTGACGGAAGGAGTTCACCACGCATTCCCCGTTCATCATGCAGGAAGTGCGTGGTTTTTCTTATTGTTTTATTTCAGTTCCGCCTTCAAATGCTCCACATACAGCCTCTGCACATCTTCCTGCTCGCCCAGCCCTTCCACCGTGCAATGCACGTCGAATCCGGCGGCGGTCAGATGGCTTTTCCAGCTATCCGCATCATCGCCCGCCATATCGTTTTGTGCGTGGTCGCCCGCGACAAGCATCATCGGGCGCAGCTCGATGTGCTTTGCGCCCAGCGCACGCAGCTCGTCGATGGCGTTTTCCAGCGTCGGCCAGCCCTCGACCGTTCCGACGACGACATTGGGATGGCCTTGCAGCCGAAGTGCCGTCTGCATCGCGGGATAGACCATGTTTGCGAAATGCGTCGTGCCGTGCCCCATGAGCAGAAGCGCGTCCGCATCATCAGGCTTGAGAGCCGCCAAAATCTCAGCCAGCTTAAGCAGGTCATCGTTATTCGCAATCAGCGGTTTACCGATGCCGCCACGCAGGAATCGCCCCGCATAGCGCATATACGATGCGCGGATTTTTTCGTCGTATTCGTTGCCGCAGAGCAGGTGCGTCGGCTGAACAAACACCGTGTCATAGCTTTCGTTCGCCAGTTTTTCCAATGCTTCATCAAGCGACGGCACAATTTCGCCGCGCGATTTCAACACCTTGCGGACGATGCTGCTCGTATACGCGCGGAAAACGTCATAGCCCTCCGCAGCCTGCGCCAGTGCGCGCTCCACCGCGTCGATGCTCCGCCGTGCCCTTTCATACGTCGTGCCAAAACTCACAATGACCAACGCTTTTTTCATCGTTTATCCTCCTTCGGTCGTTCAATCATCACCACGTCGATCCCGCGTTCCAGCGCGGGCAGAACCTTATCCGCCACGCCCCCCGGCTGCCCGGAATCCTTTGACACCATCGTGCGGATGCGGAGCTGATCGTAGAGCGCCGCGTTGAAATCCCGCGAAAACGGCCCCTGCATCGCGATGACGTGGCTCTGCACCATGCCCGCCGCCGCGCAGAGATCGAGTGCCTGATGCGTCGGCAGGACGCGGACGAACAGCCTTTCCGGCTCAATGACCTTGGCATAGACGCTCAGGGTGTGGCTTCCCGTCGTCAGCAGGATGTTTCCCGCGCAGAGCGCGGCCAGCGCCGCCGCCTCCTCAGAATTGCCTGCCCACGTCACCGCGTCGCGCCAATCCTCGCGCCTGTCCGCCGCGCGCTCGATGCGCACGTAGGGGATATGCAGCGCGTCGGCGCAGGCGCGGATGGTCTGTGTCGCACGGACGGCGAAGGGATGCGTCGCGTCGATGACGCGCTCCGGCCTTTCCGCCGCGATCCACGCCTTCATGGCCGCTTCATCCAGCGCGCCGATGTGACAAGCTGCGCCTTCCGGCAGAAACTGCCGCGCGTATTCGCTCGTCACGCTGACCAGTACGCTTTCCCCGCGCGCAAGTGCCAGCGCGGCCTGCTCGCGGCCTTCGGTCGTGCCGCCGAAGATGATCGTTTTCATCGCCACAGCCTCTCCATCCATTCGGGGTGCGACAGAAAATGCAGATGCGCAAACCCTGCCGTCGTGTTCCCCTTGTGCATCCCGCCCGGCCAGCACAATTCCGGTCGGCTCGCCTTGCGGATTTCAAAATCATACGCCGCTTCGCCTGCCGCTTCCGTCGCCGCATGGTGAAACTCATGGGCGGGATACGTCCTTCCCGTCTTCAAATCCGCGACGAGCACATAGCCGAAGCGCTGCAATCTATCCGTCATGCGGCAAACCTGCGGCAGAAAGCCGACCATCTCCGCGCTGTCGATGCTTTCGGATAAATACATCATGCCGCCGCACTCCGCATAGCAGGGCAGGCCGCTTTCCAGTGCCGTGCGGATGCTTTGGCGCATGGACATATTGGCTGACAGCCGCACCTTGAATACCTCCGGAAATCCGCCGCCCAGATACAGCCCGTCCAGCCCCTTCGGCAGTTCGCCGTCCTCAAGCGGGGAAAACGGCACAAGCTCCACGCCCGCCCCTTCCAGCGCATCGAGATTGGCGCGGTAGTAAAAGCTGAACGCCTTATCACGCGCAAGCCCCATGCGAAAGCCGTCCATCCGGGGATATTTCCTCGGCGCGACGGGCAGAACCGGCGCGCGCCTTGCCAATTCCAGAATCATCGGAAGATCAAGCGTGTCCGCGACCTGCCGCGCCGCCTCCTGAATCCGGGGCAGCGCGTCCTCGACCTCCTCGGCGGGCACAAGCCCCAGATGGCGGCTCTTGAGCGCCAGATTCACATGCTTTTCGATGTAGCCCACGCACGGCAGGCCGGTGTAATGCGCCACCGCGTCGCGCACCAATTCGTAGTGATGCGCGCCGGAAACCCGGTTGACCAGCACGCCCGCGATGCCGCTGTCTTCCCGGAGCGTCATAAAGCCCTTGACCGTCGCCGCCGCGCTTGCCGCCGAACCGGAAGCGTCCACCACCAGCAGCACGGGCGTCCGCGTCAGCCGCGCCATCTCCCATGTGGATTGGCGGCAGCTCGTCGCATCCATGCCGTCGTAATAGCCCATCACGCCCTCGATGACCGTGATATCCGCCGGGCGGCTGAGCAGTGTCGGCAGATCCCTCGGCTCGATCAAAAAGCTGTCGAGGTTGTGGCTCGGCCTGCCGCAGACCAGCTCGTGAAAGCCCGTGTCGATGTAATCCGGCCCGACCTTGCAGGGCGCGACGTCCAGCCCGCGCTCCCTGAGTGCCGCCATCAGCAAAAGGCTCGCCGTCGTCTTGCCGCAGCCGCTGCTCGTGCCCGCCAACAGGATTCTCATGCCCGAACGCCCTCCATGCCGTAGAGCAGAGCGTTGACGATTGCCGCCGCCACGTTGCTGCCGCCGCGCCGCCCGCGCGCCACAATGCAAGGCAGGCCAGTTTTAAGCAGCATCTCCTTCGCCTCCACCACATGCACAAAGCCGACCGGCACGCCGATGACGACCGTATTCTTCAAATCCGCGTGGTTTTCCAGCGGCTCCAAAAACGTCGGCGCATTGCCGCAGACCAGCAGCTTCGAGCCGGGAATGGCCAGAAACGCGCGCCCGCGTCGTCTCCCGCGCCTTCGCCTCCCGCGCGATATCTTCATCCGCCATGAAGCAGACCGCCTGACAGCCCAGCTTCCTGAGCGCCGGTTTGCTGATGCCGGAAAGCGCCATCTGCGTGTCGGTGACGATCATTGCGCCGCGCGCCAGCAGTTCCCGCGCATAGGGGACAACCCCCGGCGTGAAGACCATCGATTCCGCAAAGGAAAAATCCGCCGTCGCGTGAATCACACGCTTGACAATGGGCTTGATCTCCGGGTCAAGCGCCACCTGCAACTCGCGCTCGATGATCGCCATGCTCGCCTGCTCGATCTCCATTGGTTTCATAGGCTTGTACTCCTTCCCAAAATCTGCCCCTTCGCATCCAGCATCACCGCGTCCACGCGCATTTCCCCGTGAATGCGCGCTGCCGCATAAGCCGCCGCCGCGTCGGCCAGATGCGTCCAAACCGCGTCAAACCCCGCGTCGTAAATCGGGGAGATGCATCCGTCGAGCGTCACACTCTGACGCACGAATTCCAGCAGCTCAACCGGCGCGCCCATCAGCGCCAGATGCGCGATCAGCGTTTCGCGCCGTCCGTCGCCGTATTGGCTGTGCGTCTGCATGCTGCCGCCGGAAACCTTGACCAGCTTCCCCGGCTGCCCCAGCAGCGTGGCGCGCGCAAAGCCCAATTCCGCCGCGCAATCCAGCGCAAAGCCGACAAAGTTGCTCATCTGCACCGCCTGCATGCAGGGAAAGAGCGCGTTGGCCGCGCGCTCGCCCTGACTGCCGAAAACCAGCCCGATTTCTTCCGCGCCCTGACTTTTGCGGACGGATAATTCCAGCCGGATCGTCTCCTTCAGTGCTTCCTCGCTCATCGGGCGCACAACGCCCGTCGTCCCCAGCACGGACAGCCCTCCGACCACGCCCAGCCGGGGGTTGAACGTCCTTTTCGCCAGTTCCTCGCCGCCGGGGATACTGACTGTCACCTCCGCCGCGCGCGCGGGGAAAACCTGCCGAACCGCCTGCTCGATCATCCGCCGCGGCACGGGGTTGATCGCCGCCTCGCCGACGGGCAGCTTCATGCCCGGCAGGGTGATCGTCCCCACGCCGTCGCCCGCCAGAAAGCGGATGCCGCCGTCGCTCTCCATCAGCCGAACGCGTGCGCGGACCTCACTCCCGGTGGTGATATCCGGGTCGTCGCCGCCGTCCTTGATGACCCCGCAGACATAGCCGCCGTGCGCGATGATCTCCGGCGCAAACGTTTTGCCCGCCGGAACGACGATCCCTACGCGCTCGGGGCATGCGCCGTCCCTCTGCCAGAGACAGCTCGCCAGCGCTGCCGCCGCCGCGCAGCTCCCCGTCGTGAAGCCCTCGCGAAGCGCCTTCACAGGCGATACCCCCGCGGCGTGAGCATCCGCCCAAAGCGCTCCTGTGTTTCCGCGTTACCGATGAGCACCGTCGTGAACATATCCAGCGGCTCATGCACCAGTTCGCCCAGCGTCAGCACACGGCTCTTCTGCCCGTCGCGCCCGATATTCTGCACATAGCCGCAGACGGTCGAAGCGGGCAGCGTCTCCATCAGAATCGCGCAGGCGCGGGCGAGGTGATCCGGCCTGTGGCGACTGCACGGGTTATACAGCGCAATCGGAAAGCCACCCGCCGCCGCCGCGCGAAGCCGCCGTTCAATCGTCGCCCACGGAGTCAGTTGATCGGAGAGGCTGACGACGGCAAAATCCCCGCAGAGGGGTGAGCCGAGCACCGCCGCCGCGCTGAGCGCCGCCGTCACCCCCGGCACAACCTCGATCTCGTCGCCCTCTTCCGCCATGCCCAGCAGGAGTGACGCCATGCCGTAAACCTGCGCGTCGCCCGAGCAGATCAGCGCCACGCGCCTGCCTTCCCGCGAAAGCAAAAGAGCCTGTACACACCGTTCCTTTTCGCCGCGCATGCCCGTCGTCACAAACCGCTTTTCGGCAAACTCGTCCCGAACCAGCTCGACATACGTCGTGTAGCCCACGATCACCTCCGCACGGCGCAATGCGTCGTCCGCCGCAATCGTGCGCCCCTCGCGTCTCCCCGGCCCGATGCCCACGACCTGAATCATACGTTTTCCTCCCCGGCCAGCGCGAGCGTCACGCCCTGCATCGCCGTTTTGCCCACGAGCAGCCGCCCGCCGGTCATCACCGCCGCGCGCTCGCACACGCAGCCGCAGCCCACCGTTTTCATTACAAAATCCGAATGGGCAAACACACCCGGCACGGCGTTCAGCTCCGCCGCCGAATACGTTTGCAGCGGAAAGCGGTATTTTTCGCAGAGCGCGAGAATCGCCGCCTCGTCCTTTTTCACGTCAATCGTCGCAACCGCCCGGACGGACAGCGGCGACACGCCGTTTTCATGCAGAAACGCGCGGAAGCAGTCCTCCAGATGTGCCGCGTCCGTGCCGCGCTTGCAGCCCACGCCCAGTGTCAGCGTCCGCGGCCTTAAAAAGAGCGTCACGGGAAACGGCGGGCGGATCTCCCGTTCCGTAATCGCCACGCCGACCGATTTTCCCGCCAGCGCGGCAGCAGAAACCGCCTGAATCGCCGCCTTGTTTTCAATCGCGCAGTCGTTTTTCATCGCCCAACTGTCGATGGCCGGAACACCGCGCACATCCGTCGCAGTCGTCAGCACGGGCTCCGCGCCCGTCCGTTCCGCCAGCAGCAGCGCGAGGTCGTTTGCGCCGCCGATGTGCCCGGATAGGATGGGGATGATGTGCCTTCCCATTTCATCCATGACAAGCACTGCGGGGTCGGCCGCCTTATCCCGGCAGAGCGGCGCAATCGCACGCACCGCAATGCCGCATGCGCCGATGAACAGCAGCGCGTCCGCATCGGCAAACGCCTCACGCGCCCACTGCATCACAGGCACGCCGCGCGTCACGGGGAAGCCGAGCTTTTCCTGCCAGCCCTGCCCCTTTTCAGTAAAAGCAATGGCGCGGATGTTCATGGCGTTTCGGCCTCCCGACAGGCGTGGGCGAACGCCGGATCGTAGAGCTTGGAGCGCTTGTCGCTCTCCCGCAGAAAATCGCCGACGAGAATCAGCGCGGTCTTTTTGATGTGCTCCGCCTTTTCCGCGATATCCGCGAGCGTGCCGCGCACGACCTCCTGCTCCGGCCACGTCGCTTTGTAGACGACGGCGACGGGCGTATCTTCCGGGTAGCCGCCCGCCGTCAATTCGGCGCATACGTCCTTGAGCATCGAGACGCTCAGGAACAGCGTCATGCTCGCCCGATGCGACGCCAGCGCGCGCAGGTTCTCCTGCTCGGGCACGGGCGTTCTGCCCGCCATGCGCGTGATGATGAGCGTCTGGCTGACCTCGGCGGGGGTGTACTCCGCCGGGATGGCCGCCGCCGCGCCGCAGAACGAGCTGACGCCGGGCACGACCTCATAGGCCAACCCAAGTTTATCTAATTCGCGCATCTGCTCGGCAATCGCACCGTACAGGCACGGGTCACCCGTGTGCAGCCGCACGACGGTTGCCCCCTCGGGCGCATCCCGCATCGCCGCGACGGTCTGCTCCAGCGTCATGGACGCGCTGTTATAAATGGTCGTTTCGGGTCTGCAATAATCCAGAAGTTCGGGGTTGACGAGCGAACCCGCGTAGATCACCACGTCCGCCTTTTGCAGCAGGCGCATGCCGCGCACGGTGATGAGGTCGGTTGCGCCCGGCCCCGCGCCGATAAAATAAATCATAGGAACTCCTTTTTTGGGGCGCCGCCCCAAACCCTGCTCGGAACCTCCCGTTTCGCTTCGCGCTGTTTTTAAGTGACGTTAGCGCTGAAAATGAAAACCGGGTTTTCCGCTTTGAACATCGTATAGCGCCCGACCGATTCGAGCGCCGAAACGGCGACCTGCCGCGCCTCAAAATCCACCATCGGCCGCATCAGGCGCAGAAGCGCCTGCGCGCTTTCCATCGTGACGGCGGTTGCGACCAGCCGAATCGGGCGTTGAAATCCGCGCAAAAGCTCCACGATAGCTTCTGCCGTGCCGGTCGTCCCGCCGAGGAAAACCGCGTCCGGCGCAGGCAGCGCCGACAGCACCTCCGGCGCGCGGCCGGGAACGACGCGCAGGTTGAGCGCGTGAAATCTTTCGGCGTTCCGGCGGATGAGGTCGAGCGCTTCGTCCTTCATTTCAACGGCATAAACCTCGCCCAGCGGGCACTGACGCGCGCATTCGACGCTGACGCTGCCCGTCCCCGCGCCAATATCCCAAACGACGCCGTTCGGTTTCAAATGCAGCGCCGACACGACGAGCGCACGCACATCCCGCTTAGTCATCGGGGTTTTGCCGCGAATGAACGCCTCATCCGACAGACCAACAGGCGGCAGGCCGCTCTCCGGCGCGTCGTTTTCAATATAAGCCATGCAGAGCGGGTCATACGTCGCATCCGGGTCATAGGCCTCCGTCCGCTCGTCGGGATAGGAGAGCCGTTCGCCGACAAACAGCCGCACATTTTCCAGCCCGCCGAGGTTCAGGCTCTCCCGCACCCACGCAGGATTGTGCGCCGCGTCGAGAAAGCAGAACGTCTGCCGATGCGTCCGCACGGCGTGGCACAGCGCGCTTTCCGAAAGTGCTCGGCCATGCGCGGAGAGGATTTTCGCGTCCTGCCACGAAACGCCCAGCCGCGCGGCAAAGAGCTGCAAGGCGCTGACGCCCGGATGCACACGCAGATATTCGCCGCCGATTTTCCGTTTGAGCATTTCCAGCAGGCTGTACAGTCCCGCGTCGCCGGAAACCAGCACGGCGGCACTCTGTCCTGCGTCGCTGGATAGACGCATCTGTTCAATTGCACCTTCCAACGGCGAAAGCGGCCTTGCCTTTTCGGGCGGCACGAGCACGGCATGGCGTGTCGCGCACCAGACCGCATCCGCACGATCAATCGCCTGCTTCGCGTCGTCGGTGAGCAGAACGGCCTCACCCGGCCCGACGCTGATGATATCAAGCATGGCGCACCTCCACACAATGTTCTTGAGCAAAACAAATCAGTTCATCGTCCCATGCATGGGCTTCCAATCCATCGGGAATAAGCAGCGCGCCGCAATTCAGCAGCGTTTGCCGGGCTTCCGTCAACACGGCTTCACTCGGCGGCGCGAACGGCGCTGTCGTCAGTATGCGGGCGGCCAGATGGCGCGCGGCAGGGATATCCATATCGTTTTCCGCCAGAATACCCGTTGCAAACGGTGTTCCTTCCCGTGTCAGGCGGCGGTAGACGGTTGTCGCCTTCCCCATGCCGCCGAGGACAAACGCGTATGGCGCACCTTCCGCACGGGGAAGCTCCATTGATCCGGAAAGCGCGTCATAAACACCAGACGAAATGCCGTACAGCCGTGAGATGTTTTCTTCCGTAAAGACTGCTTCGGGCGCGCCGAACACCTCTACGCCGTGCGCGCCGATGCCCATCACGAGGTCGGATACCCGTGCAGCGAGGTCAATTTCGTGCAGGCTCATCACGATGGTCACGCCCTGCTCCCGCGCGAGATGAAGCAGAATGGCGGACAATTCGATTTTATATCGAATATCCAGAAAGGAGGTCGGCTCGTCGAGCACCAGCACGCGCGGCTGCTGGCAGAGCGCACGGGCAATCATTACCCGCTGACGCTGACCGTCGCTGACGCGGGCGAACGGCTTGTCCGCCAGTTCTTCGACACGCACCAATGCGAGACTCTGCGCAATCACGTCTCTGTCCAGCGCAGTCAGCATTCCGAAACGGCCGGTATAGGGATAACGCCCGGAAGCCGCCACGTCGTAACAGGTCATCAGTTCCGGACGGACGCGCTCGGTCAGCACGACGGAAAGCCGCTTTGCCAGCTCGCAGCTGTCCATCCGCTCGATATTTTCGCCGCCGATGCGCACCACGCCGCCCATACACGCGAGGTGATGCGAAATCGTCTTGAGAATGGTCGATTTGCCCGCGCCGTTTGGACCGATGAGCGTCAAAATCTGCCCCGGCAGAATCGACGCGCAGAGGTCTTTCAACAATACACGTCTGCCGTAACCGACCGAAAGGTTGTCCAGCTCCAAAGTCGGTTTCACCGGTGTCCGCCTCCCCGCTTGAGTGCCATCACGATAACGACCGGCGCGCCGAAAAACGCCGTTACCGTGCTGATGGCCAACTCCGTTGGCGAAAACGCCGTTCGGGCGATCCAGTCGCATGCCATACAGAATACGCCGCCCAGCAGGAAACAGCCGGGCAGAACAGCCATCGGTTTGGCCGTGCCGAGCATCTTTTTCGTCATATACGGCACGGCAATGCCGACAAAGGAAATCGGGCCGACAAGCGCCGTCACGCACGCGGCCAGCAGACAGGAAAGTCCGATCAGCGCCGCACGGAAACGGCGGACGTTCACACCCATGCTCGCCGCGTAATGTTCGCCGAACTGATATGCGCCGATGGGCTTCGCCAGCAGCAGGCACAGCAGCAGGCAGACGGCAATCACCGCCAAGCAGATGCGCAGATTTCCCCACGACACGGCAGAAAAGCTGCCCATCGACCAGCTGGTGAGGTTCGCAATATCGCTTTCTTTGGCGAAGGTGACGAAGAAATCCGTCGCCGCCGAACAGACGTTGCCAATCATCATGCCGACGACCAGCAGCATCGCCATGCTGTGAATCTTTCGGGAGACGATCATCACAAAGCTCGCGCAGAGCATTGCCCCGACAAATGCCGCGGTCATCACCGCGCCGAACGGCACGCAACCCCAGAGCTTCATGCCGAAGATCATCACCGCACCGACAGCCAACTTTGCGCCGGAGGACACGCCCAGCACATACGGCCCGGCAATCGGATTGCGGAAAAACGTTTGCAGCAGAAAGCCCGACACGCTCAGCGTGCCGCCCATCACCGCCGCCGCCAGCACGCGCGGCAGGCGGATTTTGAGCAGCACGTTGTAGGCCGCTGTGCCCGCGCCCTCTCTCAGCAGCAGAATCCGCAGGATTTCATGCGGGGACAGTGCCGCGCTGCCCGTGCCCACACTGACCGCCAACAGCAGCGCAAAGCAGACTGCGAGCACCGCATAGCACAGCGCGCACCGCGTTTTTTTCACCCGTTCCTCACTCCAGCTTCATGATATGGTTTAGTGCCGCGTCGTCACCCGAAAGCATGCGGTTCATGTCCTCGATGAGGTCGCCCAGCCGTCCGGCCTGCTGAAAATAATCTGCGCCGGTGCAATAGACGCGTCCATTTTGCACCGCTTTGAAATCGGCCAGCAGCACATTTCGCTCAAGCAGCTGCGAAAGTGTCTTCGGCTTGCCGCCGAGCTGACCAATATAGAGGATGCAGTCCGCATCGCCCGCCACGAGATAAAAGGCTTCCATCTCCATCTGCCGCGTGCCGGATTCGCCGGTACCCAGTCCTTCCGGCGCATACCGCCCGCCAGCCAGCTCAAGCATTTTGACCATATAATCACCATTGTTGCGCACATACAGCGCGCCCTTGGAGGTGATGTAGAACATGGCGACGGTCACGTTCTCCTGCATCGGCTCAAGCGATTCGATTTTCTGCTTCTGCGCGTCAAACGCGGTGCTCGCCTCGTTCTCACGCCCCAGCAGCACGCCGTAGAGCTTCATCCACTCCATGCGCCCCAGCGGAGTTTCCTCCAATGCAGAGCTGTCCACCAGCAAAGGAATGCCTAGCTCGTCCAGCTTTTCCCGCACATCCGGCGTGCCCTCGATCATCGTGGAGAAAACGGCCAGCTTCGGCGGGTTCAAGGCAATACGCTCGAAATCCGGCTGCTTATAGTGACCGATGTATGCGATTTGTCCATCCTGAACCGCTCGTTTCACGCTTGGCAGATACCAGTCTTCCACGTCATAGGTCGTCTGCGTCACGGCGGAGAGCGCGCCGATTTCATCCATCAGTGCCACCGTCGAGGTGGAAGCCACGAACAGGTTGTCAAGCGGCATGTACAGCAGCGTGATGTCCGCATCCAGACCATCCGGTGCATCTATACCCGCCGGAATCAGCAGAAAGCGCCCGCCGTTCTGCACGGTAATCAGTGAATAACCGCCTTCCAGCCTGTCCACGGCAAAGTTTTTCGCGGCTTCCAGATCAAGCTTTTCTGTGACGACGGGCAGCTCCGCTAACGCGGTTTGAACAGCAAAAAGGCTCAAAAGCAGCGCAATCATCTTTTTCATAAACTTCCTCGCAGTTTTTCTCAAAATAAATGAAAAGCGCCCATCTCAGACAAAGATGGACGCATAGCAAACAAACGCTTGACCTGCCTTCTCCAACTGCCCGAGAATCGGTTTCATCTCCGCAGGGCAGGTCTCCTGGCTGACGGCTTCACGTGCGCCGCCTTCTCGAAATCGCTTTCAATGGCTCATGGCACACGCATACCGAATACAGTAATGGCTGTTGCGCCGGATTTGAACCGGCTTCCCTTTTCATTTGAATGGCTTCAAACACCCTGCGCGGTATAGATTTTTCCCGTTTATTATACGGGGTTTGAGGGAGGGAGTCAAGATGAGAGAGGAATGGATTTTTCTTAAATCGCCAGGAAATGAATTGGTGCAGATTTATTTGTTTGAAGTGGATCATCCGATTGTCGGAGGGCGTTCTTTTCAGCATCATTTATAACCTGCTCCAATTCTTTCCGATTGCCCGCCGTTTCCATCGCGTCCTCAATCGAAACCCGCCCATCCGACATGCGCGGCAGCGCGTCAGGAATGACCTTGCGTGTCCAGTATCGGATGCGGTTTAGTTCCGCCATTTCAGCCTTGACTTCTTCAAGTTTCGGAAGAAGGGCTTCGCGCTCCGCTTCTAGCTGTGCGCGGCGGCATAGGCTTCAAGATATTCCTTCTGCCGAAGAATCGAAAAGGACTCTCCTTCGTTTCTGTCC
>OHZB01000450.1_pt1 | contig 12186 bp, 10 predicted proteins | sample 1580351 | NCBI WGS metagenome assembly OHZB01 (sample SAMEA3882512, study PRJEB24775) | human gut metagenome | biome: human-associated habitat; feature: intestine environment; material: feces | place: Netherlands | collected 2009/2010 | reverse complement strand
CGTGCTCTGGGTGCTGCGGGTCGCGCGGGCGGCCTCGACCTCCTGCGCCAGCACCGTGCGGTCCAGCGGGATGCGGTCATCCATCGTGCCGACGTCCACACCCAGCGCAGCGAAGCTTTCGACACAGCTGGTCAGGTTGAACAGCTGCTTGTAGGCCTGTACCGCGCCGCCCTCGGCAAAATAGGGCAGGTAGGCGTCCGCGTTGCCGTCGGTCACGTCGGTGCCCAGCAGCGCATAGGAGGCCATCGTGTAAAATGCCTGGCCGTCGGTGTAGCTGTTGGCCCTGTCGGGCGAAAAGAGGAAACTCTGCCCCAGCACCGCCGGGCTGACGTCGCCCTCCTGCATGGCCTGCACCCAGAATGCGACCTCGCGGGCCGTGGGGCTGCGGTTGTCGTCCACGTAATAATACAGCCGCTTGACGTAGTTTTCCAGCGTACTCTCGCCGCAGATCTCGGCCTCGTAGGCTTCGTCCGGCTCTGCGGGGCGACTCTTGACCGCGCGGTCTGCGTCCTCCGCCGCCGTGGTCTGCACTGCGGTCTGCCCGCTGCGCAGCGTATCGGTCAGAAGGCCCGTATTCAGCAGCAGCGCCAGCGCCAGACAGGCGGCCAGATAGGCGCACTTCTTCGCCCTGGCGTGGTGCCCCAGCCGCGCGGCGGGCACCAGCAGCAGTAGTGCCGCCAGCGGCAGATAGACGAGCTTGCCCGGGGCCAGCAGCACGCCGCAGAACAGCAGCGCCGTCAGCCGGGCGGGGGAGAGCGCCTTTTTCTGATTCGGGCCGAACGCCGCGTCCATCAGCAGCGCCGTGAACACAAAGCACAGCCCCAGCAGCGGCGCGTCCCGGCTGAAGCTGGCCGCTAGGTGCAGCGTCATGGGCAGCAGCGCGGCCACGGTAAAGACCCGCTTGCCGAACGGCGCGGTCTTGACCGCCAGCGCCGCCAGCGCCGCAAAGAGCAGCAGATTTGCAAGCCGCCCCAAAAGCAGCGCGGGCGCAAAGCCAAAATGCAGCACATAGGCCAGAAATACTGCCGCCGCACTGACGACGTACAGAAGCGGGTTCTGGTCGGTCTGCAATTCATTATATTCCTGATGGCTGTCAAAGGGCTGGTCTGTGGTGGTGAACAGCTGGGAGGTGAACGCCTCCCACGTAAAGACCGTCGTGTTCTCGTTTTGCAGATCGGCGTCCTCGTCACCGACGCGGCGGAAGCTCGTCGTCGTGGGCACCTTACCCATCTGCCACTCGTCGTGGGACAGGTCGTTGGCCCAGCGGCAGGCTAGCGTAAAGCTCTGGTTGATGTGGTATTTCTCGTCGGGCACAGCATAAGGCGGCAGCACAAAGCTGTACAGCAGTCCAAAGCCGAGTACCAGCACAAAAACAAGACGGTGCAGTGCCAGTTTTTTGCTAAGCACCGCCCACACGGCCAGCGCGGCCAGCACGGCGGCCAGCCCGCCCACAAGCAGGAAGAACCGCGTCAGGTAGCCGCCGATGCGCTGGTAGGTGATCTGCATCGCCATCGTGCCGTCGATCACACGGTCATCCACGGCCATCTGCTCCTTCCAGAGCGCAACACCGTCGCTGTGGCCGATGGCCAAAATCGCGTCCGTCGCGTAGTGCGGCGTGACGGCCAGCTTGTAGCGGCGGCCCTCCTGCCCGGTCACGGCGGGGTCCATCCCCAGGGTCGTGTACTGGTCGGGCACGATGTAGTCCATCGTGCCGACGGAGCGGGACAGCTCCTCGCCGGTGTCGGCGTCGTAGAGCACAACGTCCAGCGCACCGCAGGGCTGGTCACCCGGCAGGTAAAATTCAAGACCTATCGTCAAAATATCCTTGTCGTAGGTAAAGACCTGCGTTGCGGTCTGGCCGTCCTGCAAAAGCTCGGCCCGCAGGAAGTCGGTGATGATCTCACTGCGGCCCTTGCCCACATCGGGCCGGACCTTCGCCAGCCAGATCAGCACCACGCCCGCCAGCAACACGACAAGCGTTGCCAGTGCCGCCAGCAGGGGGGTATGTTTTTTGTTTTTCATGAAATCTCCTTCCGTTAGGCCGTAGGGGCGGATGCTCGCATCCGCCCGCGGGTCGATGCAAGCATCGACCCCTACAGCCGCCCGCAAGTTTAGCGTTACAATTCCACCTGAAACGCCTTTTTCACAGCGTCGTTCCAGCGTCCGTCCCCGCGCAGGATCTTCTCCACAGCTCCGCGGACGGCACCCTCGCCGCCGCGCTGGGGGCAGATATAGTCGGCGCGCGCCCGCACCTCCGGCGCGGCATCCGCCGGGCAGGCCACAAAGCCACACAGCGCCATGGCCGCCAGATCGTTCAGGTCGTCACCACAGTAGGCGACATCGTCCCGCGCGTAGCCGTTTTCAGCCATGAAATCCCGCAGGAACGCGGCTTTTTTGCCAACATTCTGGTAGATGTCGGTGATTTTCAAATCTGCGGCGCGGCGGCGGACGGCTTCGCACTCGCGCCCGGTGCAGATCATCACGCGGATGCCCGCCGTGCGCGCCAGCACCAGCCCGGCGCCGTCCTTGATGGCAAATTTCTTCAGCTCATTGCCGGTGGCGTCGTAGTAGACGCCGCCGTCGGTCATCGTACCGTCCACGTCCAGCACCAGCAGTCGTATCATCGTCAGGCCCTCTCGTACTCGCTGGGGGTGATAAATTCCACGGGCAGGCCCGCCGCGCGGATGGCCCCCGCCATCTGGGCATTGTAGGCCGCACCGCGCCCGGTGTGGGTGTGCAGGCCCTCGTCCGCGTAGGCGGCAGTGCCCGGCCTGTAGCCGTCGGCACCGGCCAGCAACACCCGCGCCGCGCCGCACTGGCGCAGCAGACGCAGCAGCATCAGCACGCTGTTGCCGCCCTGCGCGTCGGTGGCGGACAGCCGGTCATAGTTGACCACCGCCGCGTCCTTGTCAGCGCGCAGGTTGCTGGTCAGGATCAGCGGGCAGGGGTAGGCGGCATCCACGTCAAAGCGTTTTGCGTTCGTGAAAAACGCATAGTCGGGCGTCACAAAATCCGGCACAAAGTTGGCCGAGACTGTCACGTCGGCCTGCGCGGCTGCTACAGCGGCACGGCCAGCCTCGGCAGCCAGACTGCCGCCGGGGGCCAGCACCAGCACGGTCTTGCCCGCAAAGGCCCTCTGCAGGGCGGCCAGTGCGCCTGCGTCGTCGATGCGGCGGTTCTTGTACTCGGTGTAGAGCGTGTCGGCGTAGGCGGCATCAAACACAGTCTTTTTGTTCGGCGCGATGGCCGCCAGAATATGGTTGATGTCGCGGTTCGTCAGATCGCCCTTGCCAAGGTAATGCTCGGCATAGTTGCGGTGCAGATTGAACCTGGCCGATAGGAAGTACGCCGGGGTGTAGCCCCACGCGCAGTTGCCCTTGATGGGCGCAATGTGGTCCTGAATGGCATCCATGAGGTCGTCAATGTTGTAGTGGCCGCCGAAGTACTCATTCATATAGTCGGCGATCAGCTCAATCGGCAGGTTGCCGGGGATGCGGCCCATGCCCATCAGGCTGCCGTCCACAGCCAGGTCGCGGCGCAGATGCTTGTCGAGAAATTCCTGCGCCAGGCAGAAGCTCAGCGCCATGTTCTCATGCAGGTGCAGCGCCAGACGGATGTCCGGGGCTAAATTATGGTCAGCCATGCTGACGATGCGCTCCAGATCGCGGCGGCGCATGCTGCCGAAGGTATCCACAATGGAGAACTGCCACGGATGAATTTCGTTGACCTGCTCAAAGATCCAGAGCAGGTCCTTGTCGCTGTAGCCCATGATGTTGATGGGGTTGATGGAGACCTTATAGCCCAATTCTTTGATGCGGCGGGCAAAGTCCATGCCGTCCTTAATGTCGTAATCATGGGCGGTGATACGGATGATTTCAATGCCGTGGCCGTCGTAGGGGGACAGCTTGGCAATGTCGTAGTTGGAGCGCATCGCCATGCCGGAGTACATCGTGTGCCCGCGCTGGCCCTCGTCGGGCAGCAGGCGGTTCAGCTCCTCAATCGTGTTGCAGACCGTCACGTCGGGGTCGTAGCCGTCCACATTGCGCAAAAAGCCGACCTCGACGACGTCCACGCCCGCGCGGGTCAGCGTCTGGATGATGCGGCGCGCCGAGCCGAAGCCCCACTGCCAGTCGTTCACATAGCCGCCGTCGCGCAGGGTGCAGTCCAGCAGTTTAATATCAGCCATGCTGCTTCTCCTTCAAAATTTCATTTACCAGCGCCAGATCCTTCGGCGTGTCCACGCTGACCGTCTTGTACGGGCTGACGATGGCGTGTACCTTGTGGCCATTCTCGATAAAGCGCATCATGTCGTTTTCCTCGGCCTTTTCAAGGATGGATTTCGGCGTATCATGGTAGAATTTCAGTGCCTGCTTGCTGTACAGCTGAATGCCGGTGACCTTCTCGTACTCGAAATCCAGCGTGCCCTTCGGGTAGGGGATGGGGCTGCGGGAGATCAGCAGGATCTCCCGTGCGGCGTTCGTCACGACCTTTTGGTTCGAGAAGTCGATGACGTCGGCGGGGTGCTCCATAACGTTCGTCAGCACTGCGACGTAATAGGGGTCATCGGGCAGCGTGTCAGGCAGGATCAGGTCGAACGCCGCGGGGTTGACGAGCGGCTCGTCGCCCATGAGCTGCAGGTAGAGGTCGGCGTCCTCGACGGTGCTGACCTCCCAGATGCGCCCGGTGGGGGTGTCGTGGTCGGGGCTGGTCATAATATACCGCATATCGTAGGTTTTGCAGGCGTCGGCAATGCGCTCGTCGTCGGTGGCGATGAGCACATCGTCCAGCTTCGGGCAGGCCCTGGCGGCCTTGTAGACCCAGTAGATCATCGGTTTGCCCAGCACATCGGCCAGCGGCTTGCCCGGCATCCGGGTACTGGCGTAGCGCGCCGGGATCACAGCGATTGTTTTCATGAGTGTACCTCGCTTACACGGCGGCCTGAACAGCCGCCTCTATCGTTTGGCATACGCCGTCAAAGCGGCGGTCTATGTCCAAATTGGTGAACCGCAGAACCCTGATATGGTTCTGTGCGAAAAACTCTGTGCGCAGACTGTCGGTCTGCTGTTGCTCGGGCGTGTAATGCTGTGCCCCGTCCAGCTCGATGACAAGCCTTGTTTTTGCGCAGTAGAAATCAGCGATATAGCCGCCGATGGGCTTTTGGCGCTGGAAGCGCGGGGTGAAGGTGCGGAGGAAGCAATACCACAATTTACGCTCCCATGGGGTCATATCTCTGCGAAGCTGCTTTGCCAGCGGTACGTTTTTTCGATTGTAGTAAAGCATTGCACATATCCTTTCACGGGTGCCTTTGGGAAGGTTCTCTCCCTCCGGCGCTCCGCGCCACCTCCCTCACAGAGGGAGGCAAGGCGCCTTAGCCCCCTCTGCGAGGGGGGCTCCGCCCGCAGGCGGTGGGGGAGAGAACCTCCCGGCCGGATGCCGTTTTCCCCGCGCATCAGACCAGTTTCCTCGCCTCCTCCAGCGTCAGCAGGATCTTCTCATCCGCCGCGGTGAAGCCGCGCAGGACGAAGCTCTGCACGGTGACGGCACGGGCGAAATGGAAGGGGAGGCAGAAGTTCAGCACCTCGCTGGGCATCGTGCGCTCCAAAATGACTGCATCAGGGAACAGGGCGGCGTAATCCGTCGTGTCCCGCGGGTGGGTCTTGATAAAGAGCGGCCCAACGGCGTATTTTTCCGCCACCGCTTTAAACATCGCGTCCTGCTCCGCTTGGGTCATCAGCCCGTCGGCCACAAAGCTGCGGGGCAGCAAAAGCGTCGCACCGTCTGCCTTCTCGGGCAGGGGCTGCGTCAAAAATACGCGGCGCACCATCGCTTTTTCGTCGTCGGTCAGGCTCTCTAACAGTTTGGCCTTGCTGTCCGTCACCATGCGGTCTGCCGGGAACAGCGTACACCGTGCGGCGTCCTCACTCTCGACGCGGACGCACCACGGGCTGTCGCCCCAGTACAGGTAGCCTTTTCCGCGCTGCTTCGCGGCAAAATCCGCCGCTGCGCGCTGGTCGGTCACAAGATGCTGGTCAGGGCCGAGCGTGCTGCCGAACGTGTCCTCGCACAAAATATACCCGGCACGGCGATCCTGCAAATAGCGGCCCAGCACACTCCAATCGTTGTGGATATAGACATTTTCAAACGCTGCACGGTTCAATTTCCAGCCGCACAGCTTCTCAAAGGCGCGGGCCGCGCGCCGGTGGGCAAACAGCCCCGTCACGGTCCCGGGCCAGCGCGTCTCGTCCACAAGGACAGTCTTGACCACGCCCGTCGCGTCCAGACGTGCCGCCAGCGCGGCGGTGTCGGGCACGGAGGCGGAGAGCACCATCGTGTGGGGCTTGCCGGCGCAGCGCCCGGCCCGCAGCAGATCGACCAAGACCTGATACGCGGTGTGGCAGATGTACAAATTCGGTTTCATGCGTTACTCCTGCACGAGCTTGACGGGCGGGAAGTGGATGCGGCCCCAGCCGGACGCCCACTCGGGCATCGTCAGGTCGCTGTTCGTCACCTCAAAGGCGAACTCGGTCACGGGCTTGTCCAGGCAGACCGCGTGGGCCAGCGCGCCGTCAAAAATGTCGAGATAGAAGAAATACTGTCCCTCGCCCAGCAGACTCGGGTCAAATTCAAACACAGAGGTGTAGATTTTGCCCGGCTCGGCGGGGCCGAGGTCGACGGGATGGGTGATGCCGACGGGCGTCGAATCCCGCGCGTGGAGGTTCATCTTCATGTGGATGCCCGCGAACGGCTCCGAAACGCGCCAGGTGATTTTCACCCGCATCTTTTCGGTATCGGCAAACACGCTCGACTCCTTGCCGACGAAATCCAGCGTTTCCAGCCGGAACCGCTTGCCCGCGCTGCCCGTCATGCGAGCGACGTCGGCCAGGTCGTAGTGGACAACGTTGACGTCGGTGGTGTCCATGTAGACCGCGATGGCCTGCTCCACGTCGCCGTCAAAGATGACCCTGCCCTTGTCCAGCACGACGCAGCGGGTGCAAAGCTGACGAATGGTCGACATATTATGGCTGACATACAGCACCGTGCGCCCGTCCTGATTGGCAACGTCGCTCATTTTCCCTAAGCATTTCTGCTGGAATTTCATATCGCCGACGGCCAGAACTTCATCCATGACCATGATCTCGCTGTCGAGATGCGCGGCCACGGCGAAGGCCAGCTTGACGAACATGCCGCTGGAATAGCGCTTGACGGGTGTGTCGATGAAGTCGCCGCACTCGGAAAATTCAATGATCTGCGGCAGCTTTGCGTCGATCTCGGCGCGGGTCATGCCCAGAATCGCGCCGTTCATATAAATGTTCTCGCGGCCCGTCATCTCGTTGTTGAAGCCGGTGCCGACCTCGAGCATCGAGGCCACGCGGCCACGGATCTTGATTTCGCCCTCGGTGGGGGCGGTGATGCGGGAGAGCAGCTTGAGCAGCGTGGATTTGCCCGCGCCGTTGCGGCCAATGATGCCCAGTGCCTCACCCTGATAGACGGTCAGGTCAACGCCGTTCAACGCCATAAACGTCTGGCCGAACAGCCGCTGGTCGGTGCCGATGACGGTGTTCGGGTCCTCCTTGCCGCGCACACGGGCCCACCAGCTTTGCAGGTCGTGGGTCAGCGTGCCGCCGCCGATCTGGCCGAGCTTGTATTGCTTTTTCAGCCCCGTGACCTCGATGACAGGGCGTTTTTCATTTGCAGACATAGTTACGCGCCCCTTTCTTACACGGTATCCATGAAGGTCTTTTCAATGCGGCTGAACAGCACAACGCCCAAAACCAGCGCCGCAGCGGTAAAAATCAGGCTGTACACAATGCCGAACATCGTGACCGTGCCGGTGCCCAAGGTAGCCATGCGGAAAATCTCAATCGGCGATGTCATGGGGTTGAGCTGGACGAGCACCCGCAGGCGCGGGGAGTTGTCCAGCATCGACAGCGGATAGACGACGGGGGAGGCGTACATCCAGAGCTGCACGCCGAAGCCGACGGCAATCGCCAGATCGCGGTACTTCGTCGTTAAGGACGACACGATGATGCCGACGCCGAGGCCCAGCAGCATGACCTCCAGCACGACGAACGGCACAGCCAGCACCCACAGCGTAAAGGTGACGCCGCTGCCCGTGGCAAAGAAGTACACCCAGAAGATCAGGTACATGACCGCCTGAATGCCGAAGTTGATTAGGCTTGTCAGCACCTGGCTGACCGGCATCGTCAGGCGCGGGAAGTACACCTTGCCAAAAATCTGTGAGTTTGTCACAAACGTATTGGCTGTATTGTTGACGCAGTTGGCGAAGAAGGTCCACACCGTATTGCCGGCCATGTAGAACAAAAAGCCGGGCACGCCGTCGGTGGGCATGTTGGCCATGCCGCCGAACACAACGTTGAAAATCACGGTGGTGATGAGCGGGTTCAGAATGATCCACGCGGGGCCCAGGATCGTCTGCTTGTACAGCACGGTAAAGTTGCGCTTGACGAACATCATAATTAAGTCGCGGTAGCGCCAGAGCTCCTGCAGGTCGATGTCGAACCAGCCGGTCTTGGGCCGGATGACCGTAGTCCAGCCCTCGTCAGCCGGGCGGGTGGTTTGCAGATTTTCAGCCATAAAAATACCTGTTCCTTATGTGTAAAATCGTGGTTGCATAGTTATCCATAGTAATAGTGCTATTTTACCACATTTTGCGCAAAGAATCAACTTGCCGGGGCGTATATAATAGCAGCAGAATATCGTGCGCGGCGAAAGCGCAGGGGCGGATTCCATATCCGCCCGGGGGCGTCCCCGCAGACAAAAAAGCGGTCTGCCGAAAATCCATCGGCAGACCGCTTTCTATACAAATTTACAGCACCTTTGACAAAAATGCCTTCAAGCGCTCATTTTCGGGGTTGGCGAAGAACTCCTTCGGCGGCTTATCGACCTTGACGATGCCCTCATCAATGAAGATGATGCGGTTTGCGACCTCGCGGGCAAAGCCCATCTCGTGGGTGACGCAGACCATCGTCATACCGCCGCGGGCCAGCTCCTTCATCAGCTCCAAAACCTCTCCAACCATCTCGGGGTCAAGGGCGGAGGTCGGCTCGTCAAACAGCAGCACGTCGGGGTTCATGGCCAGCGCGCGCACAATCGCAATGCGCTGCTTCTGCCCGCCGGACAGCATGTTGGGGTAGGTGTCAGCCTTGTCGGCCAGACCGATGCGCTCCAGCAGCTCCATGGCTTTCTTGTCGGCCTCGGGCTGCTTCATCAGGCCCAGACGCACGGGGGCCAGCGTGATGTTCTTCTTCACCGTCAGGTGGGGGAACAGGTTGAAATGCTGGAACACCATGCCCATCTTCTGGCGCACATGGTCAATGTCGTGGTCGGTGACTTCCTTGCCGTTGAAGATGACATGGCCGCCGTCCGGCTCCTCCAGACGGTTCAGGCAGCGCAGGAACGTGGATTTTCCGCAGCCCGAGGGGCCGACCAGCACAACGCAGTCGCCCTTGTTGATGGTCAGGTCCACGCCCTTGAGCACCTGCAGGCCGCCGTAGTTCTTCTGCAGTCCTTTAACGTCTATCACTTTGCGCCAGCCTCCTCTCAAATTTTGCAAGCAGCGCGCTGAACAGCATGACCAGCACCAGATAGGTCGCGGCCACGCCGAGCAGCGGGAACATAGGCTCATAGGTACGGTTCATGATGCCCTGCGCGGCATACAGCAGCTCCTTGCCGCCGATGACCGTGATCAGCGAGGAATCCTTCAGCAGCATGATGAACTCATTGCCCAGCGCAGGCAGGATGGAGCGGATGGCCTGGGGGATGATGATCTCGAACATCGTGGTCATGTAGTTGAGTCCGAGGCTGCGTCCCGCCTCCATCTGGCCCGGGTCAACGGCCATGAGACCGCCGCGGATGATCTCCGACACATAGGCGCCCGAGTTGATGCCCAGCGCCAGCGCACCGACCATCGTGAAGTTGCGGCTGCTGGCGAAGATGACCATGCTCATGATGAGCAGCTGGACCATCATAGGCGTGCCGCGGATGACTGTGACATACACCTGCGCTACGGCGTTGAAGATGCCCAGGATCGGGTTGCGGTGGTGGGGCTTCTGCTGCGCGTAACCCACGCGGACCATAGCGACGATGGCACCCAGCACAACGCCCAGCACCAGTGCAATGGCCGTGACCAGCAGGGTCGTGCCCACACCCTTGATGTACTGCTGCCAGCGGTCCGAATAGAGAAATGCCTGGTAAAATTTTACGAAGAAGTCCTGCCCGAAGTTCAGCTTCTGGCCGTTCTTGACCAGCTCCGAAAGCGCTTCAAACTGTGCTTCCATCCGCAACACAACCTTTCTTTCTGTTTGAATTCAGCACACCTGTAGGGGACGGGCATGCCCGGCCCGCGGCTTTCCGGCAAACTCTTGCCTGCGGGAAGGTTGCGGGCCGCATATATGCGGTCCCTACAGCGCGATATTTGTATTATACCATATTTTCGGGAAAAATCACACTAAATAAAAGAAAAGCGCGCCGGGATACCGGCGTGCCTTTCCGCTTGCTGCAAAGCGCTTATTCAGCGGTGATGTACTTGTCCACGATGGCCTGCAGGGTGCCGTCGGCCTGCAGCTCCTCCAGAGCGCCGTTGATGGCGTCCAGCAGCTGGGTGTTGCCCTTGGCAACGCCGATGGCGTAATCTTCCTGGGCGTAAGCGGTGTCAAGGATCTTCAGGCCGGGGTTGGCCGCAACGAACTCCTGAGCGGGGGCGTTGTCGATGACGACGGCATCGACCTGGCCGTTGTTCAGGGCCTGCACAGCGGTCAGACCGTCATCATAGGCGATGACATTTTCCTCACCGAAGTCATCGGTGCAGTAGAGGTAGCCGGTGGTACCGCGCTGGGTGCCGATGGCCTTACCGGACAGGTCGTCAGCGGTGGCAATGTCGGAGCCCTCAGGCACGATGATGGACTGGATGCCCTCGGCGTAGGTGTCGGAGAAGTCCATGACCTTCAGGCGCTCGTCGGTGACGGTGACACCGGCCATGACCATGTCGCTCTTGCCGTTCTGGGCGGCCAGCAGGGCGGCGTCAAAGTCCATGTCGTCGACCTGCAGCTCCAGGCCGAGCTTCTCGGCGATGGCACCCGCGACCTCAATGTCGATGCCCTCGAAATCACCGGTGTCGGTGGTCATCTCATACGGGGGGAAGGCGGCGTTGGTGGACATCGTCAGCTTGCCGGCGTTGACGGTGGTCACCGCGGCAGCGTCGGCAGAAGCGGCCTCCTCGGTGGAAACGGCCTCGGAGGATGCAGCCTCAGAAGAAGCAGCCTCGCTGGAAACAGTCTCGGTGGAAGCGGAACCGCCGCAGGCGGCCAGGCTCAGCATCATAGCGGAGCTGAGCATCAGAGCAGTGATTTTTTTCATGATGATCTCCTCGATTCAATGTATCTCAAATGTTTGTACCTTCCCAAGCCCTCACTTGGTTGATGTATACAGTATAACTGCATAAATATGTAAAGTCAATGTATATTTAATAACTTCGTCGTTTTACATGGGCAGGGCAGGGGAGTGGAAAGTTTTTTGTGCAAACTGGCGGAGGTATAAATGTAGGGGCCGGGCATGCCCGGCCCGCAGCTTTACAACAGACGCCTGCTTGCCTTTACGTTGCGGGCCGCACATGTGCGGCCCCTACAACCTCAACATTCCAAATTTTTCTACTTGACTTAAAGCCGCACTTGTGCTATAAATAACTTAACTTCATCCTGTACAAAGCCATGAGGCAGATAAACGGGATGCGAGGTCCTGCACAAGAGAGAACCGCCGCGGTACGCCGCGTGGTGCAAGCGGTTTTGCAGCGGCCCGCAGCCTTACCACTGCCGAGCGCGGGGGCGAACCTCCGCCGGGTACGGCCCGTTACAGCCGGTACGAGCGGCGCTTACCTTTTATATAAGATATAAGCGCAATTTGGGTGGAACCGTGGAGCTATATGCTTCATCCCTTTTGTAAGCGAGGGATGGAGCATTTTTTATTTGCATTTTTGTGCAATTGCAAAAGGAGCGTACAATTATGAAGATCATCTACAAGGACGGTACCGTCGCCGAGTGCCCGCAGGAGGAAGAACTGCACGTTCTGCGCCACACGGCTGCCCATATCATGGCGCAGGCCATCAAGCGCCTCTACCCGCAGGCGGACTTTGCCTTCGGCCCTGCCACCGAGAACGGCTTCTACTACGAT
>OHZB01000445.1_pt1 | contig 12312 bp, 8 predicted proteins | sample 1580351 | NCBI WGS metagenome assembly OHZB01 (sample SAMEA3882512, study PRJEB24775) | human gut metagenome | biome: human-associated habitat; feature: intestine environment; material: feces | place: Netherlands | collected 2009/2010 | reverse complement strand
AGCCAGCGTCCAGTTTACGTGGCAGATATAACAGGTCATGCCTGCAAATCCCAGATACTTATGTACATACTCTTCCGCTGCCTCAGCACTCGGAAAATAACGTGCATACTCCAGGGAACGGCAAACGATCCGGTCTTTGTACCATCCGGCAAAATACCGGTTCTTTTTCAGTTCAAGTACATACCCTGTCAGATAAATCTTCTGTAAAGCATTTTCTTCCTCGTCCATCATATCAAGAAGCTGTTCCGCATAGATTTTTTTCCATTTCAATGTATTCTTCTTTATTCTTTTACGCAGCATTATCTTTTTCCTCCTCAGTTCCCACAATGAGTTTTTCTATCATTCTGTACAAGTTCCGGAAATTTCCAGCCTGTCTGCGGCGTGTCATGCAGTCCTGTTCAAATGCCCGGATCACAGCAGAAGTTCTTGCAAACAGAGTGAAGATTTCCTCATCTTTCAGCTGTATGGTAACCTCTTTTTCTTTCCGGTAGCTGTCTTTTTTACAATACTGCCCGCCATTGGCATTATGCATCGCTACACCGGTGCCATTCTGTATCCTGACAACCCACGGATAATTTAAAACTTCTCCTTTGTTGTTGCGAACCTTCCTCTGTATGGAAAATACTGTAACTCTTCCCGTGTTGGAATTTTTATCCTCGCAAAAGATCTTTTGCTGGAAGAATTTAAATTCCTGTACATTATTCCATATACGGGAGTACAGGTATTTTATGATTTCCGGGCTCAGATTTGCATAAACGCTGATGCTGTCTTCTTTGCTGTAGTCAACCATGACCGCCCGGATCCTGGAATAATCGCTGGCAAAGTCTTCGTGAAGATGCCAGAAATCCTTTGGTTCTGCCATCCGCAAAAAGCTATTAAATTCCAGTAACGTATTCTGTGTCTTATGAACACAGATCTGTTTTGATACATCCGTATTCTGTTCTTTTTCTTTCCTGTTTTTCCTGTTCATCCTTACCTCCTGATAAAACGCAGCAGTTTCTTTGTCAGAAGAGCCGGAAGCTGTTCAAGATCCGTAATATCCAGAAAAGATTCCTCATAAATTTCCTGAATTGCTTCCTTGTCGCTTCCGATCGCAGCCGCCTGAAAGAATACTCCCTGCTGCAGCAGCTTTTTCCGAATCTTCTGAAGGTCCCTTTTTGCCCCTGTGCCTCCATACTGGTTTGCATTAGGTGCACCATCACTGATCACAAACAGCAGTTTCTGCTTTTCCGGTCGTTCTAAAAGCCGGCTGCCAGCATACCACAATGCAGTTCCATCCCGGTTGCTTCCATAAGGCTGCATACCAGCGATCCGGAACCGATCCTTTTCATCCGTTTCAAAATCTGCGCAGCAATGCAGATACACCGTTTCGTCTTTCAGGTTCTCATGCCGGTATCCATCTGTATGATGTCCGCACACCAAAACCGGTATTTCTGATTCCATACAAAAATCATACAGGCAAAGTGCTGCAAGAATGGCATGATCCATCCGTTCCCCACACATGGAAAAAGAATTATCGACCAGCACAGCCACACAGATATCCAGCTTTTTTCCTGGCTGTTGTTTCTTAAATACTGCCCCAGACGGTGCAGCTATGTTTCGAAGATCTACCCGACGTCCAAGAAAAAGCTTATGTTCCGTGCGTTCTTTCTGATTTTTCAATATAGGAAGCAGTTTCAGGCGAAGTCTCTTTTTTACCTGTTTAAGCTGCCCCTCATACTTTTCTGTCTGTAATTTTAAAAAATCTGATATCTCGGTCTTACGGCAAAGTTTTTTCTGTACCAGGTCATGGCCTTCTTCAAACGGTATCTCCATCAATTCCTTTTGAAGATGTTCGAAAATTTCTTTCTGTATCTTCTCATCAAGCGTCTCTTTCGCCATTTCATAAAGGATTTTTTGCAAGGCATTATCACTGGATGCTTCCGTTTCTGAGGCAGGGATGCCACATTCATTCTGTTTGTCTTCGAAGCCACCAGACTCCCTGACACATTTCGGAAGATTTTCACACAGCTGCTGCAGGAACTTCTGAAGTTCTGCAGTACGCCCGTATTCATGGCCTTCCGTTTCCTGATCCTTTCCGTTTCTTTCTGTTTTGTCTTCTGTTTCCGACCCCTGTTCCGTATCCTCTTTTCTGATCTTCAGTATGTGCCCCTGTGTTACCCTGCTTTTCTTCCTCCGGTTCTTCTTCGGATTCATTCGGGTTTTCCTTTTGCCCTTCACGCTCTTCCTGTTCTGGCTTTTGCTCTTCATTTTCTGTACTGTTCTTCTCTATTTCATCTATGATTTCCGCAAAATATTTCCAGATCATCAGAAGAATATGGTTGGTGGCAAGATATCTCTCCATGTCATCTGCTGCCTTTCCCGCTTCATCAATGACCGGCATAAGCAGTTTTAGTGTATCAATAAGCTCGTAATCCGCACCATCCCAGGCATTGACCCTTGAAGACAAGGCATACTGTGCACACAGGTTCATAAGAATAGATAACCTGTCTTTCTCCGTTTCCAGCATTTCCCTAAGTGTTGGAAGCCATTCCACATTTCGGTCGCGATTCATAAGGATTCCCCTGCGGATGCTTCCCGGAAAAAGGGCGCACATCTTCTCTTCTATGTACATATCATTCAAAAGATTGCTGAGATAGGATGCTGTCTGCAGAAAGATAGAAAGGATTGCTTTATCTTTTCTTTCAAAGTAGACATTCATTGCATCCAATGCCTCTTTTTCCTGTGCATTTTCCGGTGCTGGCTCCTTTGGATACCAGCTGCCATTTAACATATGCTCGGCATACCTTTTTCTAAGTGCAGAATCCGTATACCGGTAATGTCCGCATTCATGTCCCAGAATCCCGATCAGGCTGTCACTTTTTAATTCCAGTGTCAGAAAACTTGACGTAATCTGGTTTCCAAGATTTACGGCAACAGTTTCTCCCTGATTCCATCCTGCAATCCCTGAATTTTTATCATCGTATAACCGTAATGTAGTCAACTTTCCACCCGTGATTTCATGCCCGATCGAGGTCAAAAGATCACGATACTGCGGCGTATGAAATACTTTTTCCGGTGTCAGTTTTTCTTTCTCTGCACATATCCGTTTCCGGTATAAAGCCTTTTTCATTCGTTTCCTCCATCCGTTTTTAATCCACAGCACAATGAGGAAGAAGAAAGACGCGTTCCATAGTTCCCTGTTCTTCCCTGTCCATGGATGCTTTACTGAGCAGTGCTGTCCATGCTGACCTCCTGAGATCATTGGAAACCATGTAACTTAACACCCAGTTTTCCAATTCCCGGTATCCGCATACGCCATCTGTAATGTCCTGTTCGATCAAATATTCATGGATCTTGCAGACCGTGGCAGCCATAAAGGACAGAAGTTCTTTGTTTTTAAACCCGGTTCTTTTCATTGCCCTTTTTGCCATTTCCTCTTCTGTCAGGGCTTCCTTTGGCTGAATCAGGTTCATTCGGGAAAGAACTGACTGGTTGAAGTTCTGACAGCCAACATAATCCAGATTGGTGGTCATGATCACAATGGTATCCGGATTTCTCCGTATCTGTTCTCCATTTACCAGATCGGTTACAGCTCCATCGTCAAACAGGGAGTTTAATCTCGTAAGTGTCCCAGGTTTTTCAATCATGGCCGGCTCCTGAATTTCAATCACAGATGGTTCCCTGCATGCCTTTACGATTTCTGACTCTTTTAATAGAAAGTCTTTTTCATTTTTCGACTTTTCATAGCCTTTTTCATAAACTGCTTTCAGGATCTCCTGAAAAGCTTTTTCCCGGCTGATCCCCTCTTCATAAATGCCATTTACCGTTGCAAGAGCTGAAGCCGGATCCATTTCAATGTCTTCCAGACGTGGCAATTCCATTTCCAGATGTGCTGTTCCGCCCATATTTGGCACGGTGGTCGCTAAAAGTTCCAGTTCATCCGTTCCAGGTCCACAGGTGAACACATAATATGGAAGCCCTAATATCTGGGCGATCATTCTGGCATCCGTTGTCTTTCCAGTACCGGCATCGCCTGTCATCATAAACAGCCTTGCCGGTGTCTTATCCACCATCTGCAGGATTTCTTCAGCTTCCTTACTTACCAGATAGTCTTCCGGAAGCGAAGGGATCCTTTCTTTTGTCCTTTCATTTACATCCCATCTGCCAGAGTAGATCTGTTTTAATTCAAAAAGTGTTCTTTTTGTCTTCTCATTTACAGGCAAAAGCACATGAAACTTTCCATAGATTTCATCGTTTGGTGCATATACCCCGGCCGCAATTTTATATTCCGGAAGCACATCCTCCAGTTCCTCTGCACGGAACTGGCTCTTTTCCAGCGGGATTGCCTGCTGCGGATTTGCTATTACTTCGCAGTACATGGCATCGCAGCAGATAAATGCCGCCCGCAGTGCAGCTTCCTTGTCTTCCCATTCCTTTTTTTCCTGTTCTTCAAGTATGTAGAAATTTTTTTGGAACTCTTCGTTAAATAAAGGATTATCCGGGACCAGATTGGCATAAGCTAAAAGGGCCAGGTACTGCTCGCCTGTGTTTTTGCCCTCCCGGATTCCCGGAAGCTTCTCGTTTTTTTCTTCTGTCTTTAAAATCCCACTGAAACGTCCGTTTTTCGAATTATAAGTCATTACATACTTTCCCTGATTTCCAGGATATTCCATGCAGAAATAATTTATGGTATCCCTGCCCCTTTGTATACCGGCAGCACCAGAGTCTTTTTCTTTCCGGATCTGAATCAGTGTCAGAAGTGCATGTAACGTAGGTCCATGAAGGCGGGAGACTTTTCCCTGCTTCCTGATATTTCGCATGGAACAATCCGCTTCATCATAGCTGATCCGTTTTTTCCCTGCTTTTTCCAACATCATCCGAAATGGGTCCGGAATGGGTTCTTTCATAATCCATGGTGCATAAAAACAAAGATCTGGCATTTTGTTCCCTCCTCTTTCATTATGTGATTTTCTGCATACGAAGGAAAGAAACAGGCAGAGCATTGGAAGGATTGCCATCGGATATTCACTGCCCTGAGCCTTATGTACCGTAATCGCATATGCCAGTGTCAGCGGCCAATAGTCTTCCTCCTGATATTCCATGACCCGGCCATCCCCAAAATCTACACGCATGACCATTTTTTGATCTTTCCGAAAAATCCCTATGACTTCTCCAATATCGCCATTTGCTACTTCATCGTTGTTTTTTGTCTGCATGACCCGGTCACCTTCCCGGTAAGTATTCCTGCCATTTGTGATTTCCGGATAACCGAAACGCTTTGGATTCGCAATGTCACGCAATACCAGATTCAATGCATCCGTACCTGCTTCCGTATCTTTCCGAAGCGGTGACATCACCTGCACTTCTTCCAGAGAACCGTTTCTCTGCAGTACTTCTTTCCGATAGATCTTCTGTATCTTTTGCGAAGCCTTCTCCGGTGTGGAAGCCGGAATAAACTGAAAGGTATCATCAAACACCAGATCCAGCTGATTCTTATTGATCTTAATGGCATTCTGGCTGATGGTGGAATTTCCTTCCTGTCGGAAACATTCATCTAAGACAGTTACCGGAAATACGCCGGAATCAATGATCTCCTGAAATACTTTTCCAGGCCCTACGGATTCGATCTGATCTTTATCACCCACCAGAACCAGTCTGGCACCGGATTTAATACTGGCAAACAGTTTGTCCGCCAGATACATATCGACCATGCTGAACTCATCTGCTATGATCAGGTCATCTGGAATTGGCTGCTCGTTCTTCCATTCTTCCTCTCCAGCTTCTCCGGTAAGCCCTATGGATTTATGGATCGTCAGTGCTGGATACTCTGTACATTCCCGCATTCGCCTTCTGGCGATGCCTGTAGGTGCACATAAAAGGATCACCGCATTTTTATCCAATGCTTCCTGTACAGCAATGATGAAACGGATCACCGTAGTCTTTCCTCTGCCGGGTCCTCCTGTAATGATGGATACCGGGTTTTCAAAGACATTTTTTACTGCCACCTGCTGTTTCGCATTCAAAATAATATCCTGTTCTTTCTGGATCTTTCTTAAAATACGGTCAACATTTACAACCATTCCCGTCTGCATATGGAGTCTGACTAATGCGGCAGCAGCTCCCAGTTCGGCCTGGAAGCTTTTGCGTGTATAAAACCCTCCATCGTGGCAGACCAGGCTTCCATCTGTATGGATCATATCATTGCCTGTATCCCGGATTGCCCGTTCAGAGACCGGTGAAACATCTTTGTTGTGATTTAAAAGTTTTTCGACACGTTCTATAATGTCCTCTCTTTTTAAATACAAATGTCCTTCGCCTTCTGCTTCTGACATAATATGCAAAATAGCAGCCTTAATACGAAGGGGATCATCTGCACGGAAATGTTTTGCCTTTACTGCAATCTGGTCAACAGTCAGAAATCCAAATCCATGAACCTCACAGAGCCGGAAAGGCTCCTCCTTCACGATCATAACTGCAGCAGGGCCAAATTTCTCCTGTATTTTTGAAACTTTTGCAGGAGTCACCCCAAAAGGGGACAAATACATCATCAGTTCCCGGATGGAACTGCTTTTTTGATATCCTTCCAGAATATCATCTAAGCGTTTCTGCGTAATTCCTTTTACCTGAAGAAGTTTCTCCGGGCTGTCATTAAAAACATTCAGTGTGTCTTCCCCAAACGTTTCTACGATGCGGGCTGCCATTGCCGGTCCGATCCCTTTGATCAGGGATGACGACAAATAAGTCCGAATACCTTCTTTTGTGGTTGGCATGGTTACTGAAAAATTGCTCACACTATACTGCATTCCATATTTTGTGGGTTTCCAGTCTCCCGTCAGTTCCACATCCAGGCCTTCGTTTGTCGGAAGTTCGGTTCCAAATGCCTGAAATATTCCATAATTTCCATTCTTTTGTTTTTTTACTTCCTCCGGTAAATCTTCATTGGTCATGTAGGAAGCTACCGTATATCCACTTCCTGCATTATAATAGATCTGCCGGATGGCTTTACAGCAAATGCTCATGTTCCAGCTCCTCTCTACCATGAGATCCAGAGATAATTATTGCATCCCATACTGGTGATGAAACCATCCTTCTTTAGTTTTTCCCGGATCACCTCTGTCTGTCCAAAAGGATATCCTTTTAAAATTCCAACCCTTCGATATTTCCTTTTTCCAATGGAAATACTGCAGATTCCTTCCCTGTTTACTGAAAAACAGTTTCGATTTTCAGATTCCAGAGTTTTCCGAATCGCCTGGATCCGCTCAAAGCCTTCATTTTCGTACCATATGGCAACCTGTGCCCTGCATCTTGCCTGCTTCTCCTGATTATCGAAATTTACCGTTTCCGATCCCTTCTCATGATTTTTCGGTAAATCCTCGGTCTTTTCAGCATCTGCATGTACTTTACGGGCATCTGCATGGTTCTTTTGCTGTTTGTTGTCATCATCATTCTCATTCGTTTCCTCCTTGTCCTTTTTCATAATAAATTTTTCATAGAAAAACAGTCCTGCTGCAACCGGAATGACCAGTGAAAGGGACTGTATGATCACTGCCAGAAATACCGGCCATAAAAATGGTGATACTAACAGACCAAAAATTCCAGTTATCACGCACAGCTGTTTATGTGCAGACAACCATTTGTTCATTTTCTCCATCATAAGCATTTCCTCCTATGATTTGCTCAGTCAAAATCCAGTTTTTCATCATCTGTTTCCATGTACCGGTCATCAATATCCTGACTACGCTCCCGGCTTCTTGCCGAAGTTCCTCTGGATCTTGTCCCGCCAGAATTTGATCTCCGTCTGTCATCCGATGCATCTGTCCTGGTATTGCTTCTGTATCTTCCACCTTCACGTTCCCTGTCATAGTCACGGTCATCCATTTCTGCTGCTCTTTCACTTCTGGTGCTTCTGGAAGCTGAACGCTGGTTTTCTGCACGGTCAGAACGGTTTCGATTAGAAGATGCCCTCGTTTCTCTTTCCGGTTCTTCCCGCTCGTCATTTCCAGATTCTAAAGCTTTCTTACTTTCTGCAAAAGAAATCTCTTCTATCATAAGCCGCATGCCGTAGACATTTTCACCAGCCCGATTCTTGTAGTTGTCATTCTGCATACGACCTTCTACCAGAATCTTGATACCCTTAAACAAATATTTTTCCGCGAACTCTGCTTTTCTGCCAAAAGCCGTACAGCTGAAGAAATCTGCTTCCGGATCTCCTCTTCGTACAAATTTCCGGTTTACCGCCAAGCGAAAGTTTGCGATGGCAAGTTCTCCATTCTCTGTCTGTGTGTAGCGTAAATCAGGCTCATTTACTACTCGTCCCATCATGATTGATTTGTTCATAATTGTCCTCCCATAACCTTATAAAGTTTTCCAGTTTCATTCCAGATGTTCCCGCATACATTTGACTAATGCTCCCATACCATTTTTTCGGATCTCGCGGGCAGCAGAGTCAGCCGTACATAAATTTTTTGCCATCTCCAGTGATTCTTCTCCCGGATGTGTTGCAAACAATACCGGTATCAGATAAAACAGAGATTTTTTGACCAGCATATCATATGCCATCTTAAAAGATTCAGGCGAAGTTTCTTTTCCATCTGGATTACATACAATCTGCCATACTCCTGGATATTCGATAATCCATTCAAGAAGGTGCACAACCTCCTTTTCCATCTTTTTTCGTTTCATAACGCCCTCCTTGCATTTTGAGTTTCCTTGTGTTTTTTATGATCCTCCTTTCCGTATTTGCTGATCTGTACTTGTTGTCTGCCATATTTTTGCAACAAAAAAAGGCCATTTAGAAATTTTCATTCTAAATGACCTTATTTATTACAAAGGCAGGAGGCTTTTGGCTCCTTAATGTTTTACTCCCGGTCAGATCCGGAACCAGCGTTTCTTATCTGTGTCTACAGATACAAATACAAATCTCACAATCATATTAACACAAGATATTGTTGTAGTCAATTATGTATTTCCATATATGGCATCTCATACCATTTTCAATGAAATATCCTGTATTTCATTCTCCATTTCCTGCAAATTAGATGTCCATACGCCTTCTGATACCAGAATCTGCTTGATACTTTTATATATATCATCATTCTGAATATTACGGTGCGGCAGAGCCGCCAGTCCGGTGTGGCGAGAGCCACCTGTCCGGACTAACGGAGCCACCTCATTTTGTTTATTAAGTTACTTTGCCATTGCTGGATCCAGTCCATATACTTCTCTCATAGAGAGGTCTTTAGATGGGTCAACACTTTCAATATCGATCTTATAGGAATCATACGATATACGATCCATGATGGCATCGGCAAGAGTACTTTCACCATCACAGATTTGCTGGTACCATTCACTTTCACGGAACTGAGAACAAAAGATCGTTGAAGATTTTTTTCGTCTTTTATGTATCAGTTCAAAAAGATTCCTGGCTTCAGCTTCTGTCAGTTTAAGAAGCAGCCACTCATCAATGATCAGTACTATTGGCTTGGTGTATTTCTTCAGGACAGTCGAGAAAGTTCCATTGTCCCTGGCAGCCTGTAAGTCCAATAATAGATCAGGAAGCCGTATATACCGTACTGAGTAATAGTGCTTGCATGCTTCCATGCCAAAGGCACAGGCCATATAAGTTTTACCACTTCCGGTTGCTCCAGTAATAAAGATGTTCCGGTATTCTGTAATGTATTCACAGGTTGCCAGACGATTGATCAGTGCTTTGTTCAGCTTTCGTCCAGAATGGTAATCAATCGCTGCGATGCTGGCATCTGGCTGTTCAAACTCAGCCTGGCGGATCAGCCTTTTCAGACGATTGTTTTTGCGGTTGCTGTATTCGACATCAACAAGCATGCCGAACCGATCTTCGAATGGAACTTCCTTCATTGCAGGATCATCCATCTGGATGCGGAATGCATCTGCCATAGCAGTCAGACGCATTTCAATAAGTTTATCGATTGTACTTTGATTTGTCATGAGTTTTTACCTCCATAGTATCTGGCTCCTCTGGTTATGCCATGTGGTTTTACTGCTTGAGATGATTCTGATTCGGTATCAGGTGCATCCTTTGTTGCAGCCAATAGATTTTTGATACTTTTATAGCTGGGTTTACCGGAATAAGAGAGCGCCTTAGCGCAGACCTGTTCCAGTTTTTCTGGCGAATATTTTTCTGCCAGTTTCAGTAAGCCCATGCAGCTTCTGTAGGATTGCTGTTCAATCCTGCCGGAGGTAAGTATTGCATCGACAACCTTACTTGTGTTAATTCCAATCGAATCAGCCCACTTACGGAACCGGTCACCATTCCATTCCAGATATTTCTGGTGTTCCTGCGGCATATGTTCTGTCACTGTAGAATACTGACCGCTTCGTCCATAGAGTCGTCTGTGAGAGGCAATACGATTGTGATTATAAAATATTTCAACCGTTGTATCTGTTATACGCACATCAACCTTATTTTTGATATACTGATAAGGCACGGAGTAGAATATTCTGTCTACTGCGATGTGATAGTTAAACTGGACGGTGGCTTGTTTCCACTCAGCCAGTTCAAAAGGTGTAGCAGGCAACGGAGCCAGTAATGGCATTTCTTCCCCAAGAAATAAACTGAGTCTGCTACATTCCTTTTTCTGAAATTTACGGGCGTTGTAGGCATCCAGTTTTTCACGGATTGAAGCATTTAATTCTGCAAGAGAGAAAAACTGCTCATTGCGAAGGGCTGCTGTTATCCATGTGGATATCTTTCCTACTGATCCCTCTACATTCGGTTTATCCTTGGGTTTCCGGACTCTGGCCGGAAGGATGGCGAGATTGTAATGTTCTGCCATCTCATGATAAGTTGTGTTTAAGGCAGTGTTGTACCAGTCACTCTTTTTATGATTCACTGCGGTTGTACAGTTATCAGAAACGAGCATAGGTGTGACACCTCCAAAGAAATCAAACATCTGGACATGAGCTTTGATCCAGTTGTCGGTTTTCTCATTCATATATGCTTTTACAAAAGCATACTGACTGTAAGTTAATACACCTACAAATATCCATGCATCTGTGATTTCTCCGGTGTCCGGATCAATGATGTGGGCAGGGTCACCGGCCCAGTCAACTTCAATCTGTTCACCTGGTTTTCTGGGGATATGCATGGTAGCCCTGCGTTTTTCTTCATCCTTCTGGATGTAGTAGCAGAACTGAGAATACATTAGAGGCTCTTCGCTGCTCATGCGGCACTCCTCACAGTATTCTACCCAGAGAAGCTTTTTGTTTACACCATTTCGCAGAAGTTCTTTGCGAATGTAGTCAAAGTTTGGCATGCGTTTATTCGTTGCCGACTTATCCTTAGGAAACATCAGCTCCTCTAATGCGCTGTCGGTCATGTCGAAATCCAGCGGCCATGAAAGCTTGATTTCCGCTGCCTTTTTCAAAACCTTAGCGACTGTGTTTCTGGATACACCGCAACTCTGTGCGATGTTCCTCTCACTGAATCCTAAGCTTTTCAAGCGTAGGATTTCACGATACTTGGTCATAACTTACGACCTCCTTTATCTGTATTCACACCAAAGGTGTGTATTTACAGTATAAAGGAAATATATGTAATAGAGCCCAATAAGGTGGCTCTGAATTACCGGAATATATGGCTCTCATTCTCCGGAATGGTGGCTCTCAAAGTCCGGACAGGTGGCTCAAAGAGCCCCGGAATAATCACTTCTTGAAAATTCAGCAAGTTCATCCAGAAACAGCACTCCATTATGTGCCAGAGATACTTCACCCGGCATTGCGTTTGCCCCTCCACCAATCAGTGCATTCAATGATGCATTATGATGAAGGCGCACGGAACGGTCTGTATTTCATCAGGGCATGTCCATTTGGCAGCAATCCGGAAATACTATATATCTTCGTTACCTCAAGGCATTCTTCTTCAGTCATTTCCGGCAGGATTGTAGGGATTCTCTGTGCGATCATCGTTTTTCCACAGCCTAGTTCTCCTACCATCAGCATGTTATGGCCGCCTGCCGCCGCGAGTACGACTGCCTCTATCAGTTCATCCTGTCCCTTAACATCCTTAAAATCTAAAATTCTGTCTGCCTCATCCAAAATGTTTCCATCTTCCTCTATATGCGTTTCCATCCCTGCGCTCTTTCCTTCCAGATGACGGATCACACCCGTCAAATCATGAAACCCTAATATCTCTACGCCATGCACCAGAGATGCCTCTTTGAGATTTGCTTCCGGCACAATAATTTTCTTCATTCCCCTTTTCTGCCCTGCTATAATCATTGGCAGGATTCCCCTGCATGCCCTTAGTCTTCCATCCAGTGATAATTCTCCAATGAAACCATAATCTGGCAGTTT
>OHZB01000444.1_pt1 | contig 12343 bp, 10 predicted proteins | sample 1580351 | NCBI WGS metagenome assembly OHZB01 (sample SAMEA3882512, study PRJEB24775) | human gut metagenome | biome: human-associated habitat; feature: intestine environment; material: feces | place: Netherlands | collected 2009/2010 | reverse complement strand
CTTTATTTTTACGCACCGTTTGCTATGGAATAACGGTTCAGGTGTCCGCCAACTCCACCACCAATTTGGCTTCGGTGGCGGCAATGGCAAGCTGGAGCTTATTCTCTAAGTTCGTCTTTTGCAGCATATTGATGACGTGGAACTTCACGGTGGATGGCTCGATGCCGAGTTCTTTTGCAATCTCGTTATAGGACAGCCCGCGCACAAGACAGCGCAGGACCTTCATCTCGCCTTTGGTGAACTCGGCGCTCATGGCAGTGCCGATCTCCACGCTGGGCGGTGCATCGGGGAAGATATGCTCCCCCGCCATCGTGCGGCGCACGACCTCCATCAGGGTCCCTTCATCGCCGTCCTTATACCACAGGCTGTCCGCGCCCACGGCCTTTGCGCGTGCCAGGACCTGTGTGTCAATAAGCGAGGTCGCCACCACGATCTTGATTGCGGGGTGCGCTTCTCGTATCTTTTTGGCGGCGGCCAAACCGTTTTCGCGGTGTTCGGTCTGCACATCCATCAGGACAAGGTCGATGTCCTCGGTATCGCACAGGATTGGAGCCTCTGCAGCGCCGGGGATGGACACAGCAAGCTGATACCCGTCCTCGTTCTGAATATAGCTTTCAAGCAGGCTCCGTACCAGCTTTTGGTCCTCAACGATCATAGCGCGTATCATAAATGCTCTCCTTATCGGGCAGGGTGACTTCCAGAACAAATACAGGCAGGGAATGTACGGTTACTGTACCCCCTGCTTTTTCAATACGGCGGCGGAGCGAGGAAAGCCCGCCGCCTTCCTTTATCTCCGCCTTGGGTGGTGCGCCGTTGTTCGTGATGCAAAGGTGCCATGCCTGTGGCTGATGCTCGGAATCGGCGTACAATTCCGTGGCGCCCGCATGCCGCACAGCGTTGGAGGTACATTCCCGCAGGATCAGTGCGTAGAGTTCGCGGGTGGCGCGTGCCGCAGGGTACGCACCGCGCAGCTGTACGGCTGCGCCCAGAACAGCCGCCCGCCTTTGCATACAGGTCAGCGGGTCCTCGGCAGCATCCTCCTGCCGGGCGCGGCACAGCAGGGAGATGGAGCTTTCCCACTTCGCAGCTTCGCTCCTGAGCCGGGCGAGGTCATGCTCATGCCGCAGTGCGCGCCGTGCGGCAAGCAGGGTATGGCCGATGTCGTCATGCACCTGCATCTTCATTTTCAGGATTTCTTCCTCCCGCACAATGTCGGGCATATTGTCATATAAGCGCTTTGCGCGGCGGTTCGCATCGGCAAGGCGCTCGTTTTCCTGCTGCAGTGCAGCATGCAATGTGGCCAGCTGGGTGACATCAGTGGCCATCACCTCGGTGTACGGTATACCGTATTTGTCCTGAATAGGGCGCACCGTGAAATGATATACCGTTCCGTCCGGGAATTCGTAGATGCGGGCGGCCTCATCGCGTAGCCGCACACCGCCGCCGGGACTGCGCAGCGCCTGCTCCAGATCCGTAAGGGTCTGCAGATCCCGGCCACAGAGGACTGAGGCGACTTCCTGCATCCTGTGATTGATCAGACGCAGCAGACCGTTGCGGTCAAAGTAGCAGATGGCCGCCGGCAACGTGTCGAAGCCTTCCTTGACAGCGTTGCGGGAGATCCGGGAAATCATAGGCTGCCTCCTTCTGCCGGAAACATCGTGAAATACAAAAGCCCGTCATCATCCCGTTCAAGCTGCATCTGCGGCAGGCCGGGCAGCGCAGCGGGCGCGTCGGTGCATTGAACGCTGCAGCGCAGCCCCCAGCCCTGCGCCGTATGCTCGGCGCAGAAAAGGATCTCCTGCAATCCCGGCAGGGTCGCTTCTATGATGGCTTCAAAGGCGTCATAGATTGCCACGGCGGATGCAGGGGAAATCTTTGCTGTGTCGGCAATCTGTACGGCGCAGCGTATATCACTCAGGCGCAGGCTCTCGGCCGATTCAAACAGGCTCAGCCGCAGCTCCGTGGTGTCGATGTCCTCCGCCTTGTCGCAGACAAAAACAAGGTTGCTGCGCCGCTTGATATAGGTTCCCAAAATGACGATGTGCTTCAGCAGCCGCCGGGCGGTATCGACATCGTCCGTGGCCCTGAGCGCGATCAGATATTCCTGTATCCGTGCCAGCTGGCGGGCTGTGACGGTCTCGATTTTGTCATACAGCCGGTTCTGCTCGCTCAGCTTCAGCCATTGTGCCTTCTGGGCTGTTTCCGCCTGTATGATGTCCCCGATGTCATGCAATTCCTCCTGCGTGAGGCGCAGCTCCTCCAGCAGTGCCACCAATTCGGTGATGTCCTCCTGCCAGAAAACATACCCTTTCCGGATCGGGTGGCCGTGAAGCTGGGTCGTGGCGTCCAGCTGGACACTGCCGGTGAGCGCCTGACGCAGCTGCTCCTCGCGGAGCGGCGCTGCCTGCATCGAGCATTGCACAGGCACAAACGCCCGGTCCGTGATCAGACCCTTGGCCATGGATACCTCAAACAGCGTGGCATACCCCATGTTGGATTGGATAAGCCCGCACCGGATGCACGCCTCAAAGGACGCTGTAAAGGTCAGGCATTGCACCACGGTCATATCACCGGCGATCGCATGCATCCACGGCACATTTAAAATATGCTTGTACAGTAAAGCATAGAGGGTGGCAAAAAAAATCGGCACAAGCGGCAGCCAGAGGATGCGCTTTGTATGCGGAATACGGCAGCGCCGTACAAGGTACACCACCGTGAACACGGCACAGGAAAATATCCACAGCAGACAGAGGTAATATACGAACCGATAGGTGTAATCGGGGCTGCCCAGTACCTCCTGCCCGGGTGGGAACGCAAACACAAGCTGATGACAGTCGTTTGTCAGCACCAGGCTGAACAGTACCACAGGGAATACAAAAATCACGTACCGGTACTTGTACAGCGGGGCGGACTGCCCCCGATCCAAAAAGAAAAGCGTATAAAGTGCAAGGGTCGGGATCAGCAGCATCGGGATATAGTACGCATACCACAATCGCCGCAGTATCTCCGGCGTCTGGGCAAAGTCATAGCGGATCAGGCGGATATCCAGCCAGAACAGCATCAGGGCGGCAGCACCCAGCAGGCAGCGGCGGGTCTGTGCATGCAGGATACGCCACCAGACCGATACCGCCCAGGAAAAGATCAGAATATTATACAGCACCGTGCGCCAAAAGCCGGAATACGGCATATAAAACGCCCGCATCAGGACAGCGCAGAGAATCACCCCTGCAACCGCAGCGGCTAAACACAGATTGCCAAGCCGTACCTTTGTCATAGTGCCTGTCCTTTCCAAAGGGTAGATCATCCGTCTGTTTCTTTCCAGTATCATTATGACGCAATCTGCACTTTTTTGCAATAGTACTGAAAAAAGCAGAAAAAAGTCCAAAAAACTATCCAAATGGTGGGGGCAGAAATCGTCCGATTCCTGTATGATGAAATTGACAAATCGTATTCTTTGCAGGAAAGGAGGGCTACGCCGTGCGGAGGATCGTTTTGGACGCGCAATACTCTGTGATGACGAGCGCATTGACAATGGCACTGAAACAGGGCGGGCCGGACTTCCAGGTGCAAAACGCTGGTCCTAAGACAAAGGATATTGTAAAGCTATGCCGTTCCTGCAGGGCGGATGTACTGCTGCTGGAGGTCTGCCCACATCCGCCGCGCACCTTGCAGGACAGACTGCTGCTGGCAAACGACCTGCGGGATGTCTGCCCGCACTGCAAAACGGTACTGCTTGTGGATGAGGCCGAATATCCCGAACTGGCTACCGCCGTGTGTCTGGCAAAAAAGGATCACATTGTCGATGATTTCGTCTACGCTTCCGTCTCGCCTGCCTATCTGAGCGCTATGATGGACACTTTATGACCAAAAGGAGGACAGCTATGAAAAAAGTACAACGAACGCTCGCTGCCGTATTGGCAGCCATGATGCTTATGGCTTTGGCCGGTTGCTCCAAGGGGGATGTAACCAAAGAGGTCAATTCCGGCTTATCCGACCTGAAAGCGCAGGCCGCCGAACCGGCTGTTGAACCCCAGACGGAGACCCCGGCGGAGCCCAAGACCGACGCGGCATCCGAACCTGCATCGGAGCCCGCTGCAGAGCCGGAGCCGGAAGCCACCGCCGAACCGGCCCCTGCTTCCGCGCCTGCGGACAATCCCGATTACCCGTCGGCTGCCGGCCTGAACACCCAGACGCTGGAGGCATTCGGCACAGACTATACGCTGGTGCTCAACGTGACCTGCCCCGAACAGGGCTGGTACAAGTCCGCCTCGACCAGCTTCGGGGATCTCAAGCTGTTCCCGACCGATGACCCCAGCCATATCTTCTCCGGTGACCCGCGCATAACCTTTGAGCTGCAAAGCGGTCTGGACAAAATCAACTACTATTACGACAGCTTTGAAAACGTGGAGGAGCTTACCCCGCGCACCATCGGCGGCGTGGAGATGGCCGGACGCACCTACAAAAACGTGGGTATGTGGTGGACCGAATACTACGGTGAGATGCCCACCGGCGGCTGGCTGGCCATCAAGATCTCCGGCGTAGACATCGACCCCGGCACCGAGGGCGACACCATTCTGAACAGCATCACCTTTGGCTAAGGCAATCGCTGACACACACTACCCGCAACGAAAAGGCAGGTGAACCGACCATGAAAAAACTGCTATCCCTGACGGCGGCGGCCCTGCTGCTGATCACAACGGGCTGCGGGCGCAGCAATGCCCCGCCTGCCTCGGCATCTTCCGGCACCCCGTCGGTTTCCGCCCCGATAACGGAACCGACAGTCGAGTCGTCCGACGATACGACCCCGACCGTTCAAAAGGACGAAGCCGCTGTCAAGCCGCAAAGCAGCCGGAGGCTGGATGATTCCCGCATTATCCCGCTGTACAGCGAGCGCTTTACCTACACCGACCCCTACGGCATCGAGGACACCTATTTTTATGAAGTGCCGCAGATCGACGATGACACCGAGGACGCCAAGCACATCAACGCGATAATCGACTACCGATACGGCTATCTGGTGGAGCGTGCCCTGGATGCCCGTTCCCGCAATGACTTTATCGATACAAGCTACATCATCTGGGTCAGCAACTGGAACGGCCCCGTGCTGAGCCTGCAAATCACCAGCTCCGACAGGATGTTCAACGACGATGTGGGCAGCTACCATTACAACTTTGCCACAGGGCAGGAACTTACCAATCTGGATTTGCTGGAATACATGGGCTACACCGACAGCGCAAAGACCTTGAACGCGCTGCAGCGCGCCACAGCGCAGTATTTTGACCTTCACTATGGCGGCAATGACCCCACCTATGCCGCCGAGCTGAACCAGATGCGCGTGCAAAGCCTGAGCGAGCTTGACAATGTATTTACCTATTATTCTCTGTATCCGTACTATACCGGCGGTCTGGTGGTCACCGTGCCGATGTACACCCCCGCCGGGTCGGGAATGTACTGGACAGATGTTCAGGTTGACCCCAACAAGCGGCAGGCCAGCGGCCAGATCCTGCACGGGCAGGATGAATGGTTTACCTGCGATGTGACCGCCACCGGCGAGGTAACGGTGCGCGCCCTGACCGACTATGTTACCCCTGACGGCGCTGTGACCTACCAGACCATGAAGGAATGGTACGAGCTGGGCGACCAAACCGAGTTTACGGTAAGCGGCTGCTACGGCAACTATATAAAGATGCTCATGACCAGTGTCGGCCAGGATTATGCCCCCTATGTGTTCCTGCTGACCGAGGACGGCAATGTCGAGTACATCGACGTCATCAGCGGCGCACAGTGCGGCACCATGGCCAACGGCGGCCCGCTGTACGGCGTCAACGAGATCGTCAAGTTTGAGATCGGCACCGCTTACGATGCGGATTTCGAGGCCGAGTATACAACGGTGTACGCTGTCTCCCGCAACAATGAAAAATTCAACCTGGTCGAGGCCATGCACAATGCCGACCCGATGGAACTTTCCAGCCTGATCGGCTCGTATGTAAGTGACTACACCGGCACCTGGTTTGAAATCTGCGAGGATCAGCCGAACTTCTACATCGGCGAATACCGAAACGAAAACCGAGAGCCCGCCACATGGGACAGCGGCATCACCTACCTTGGTATGGATCACCGCGGCTGGATCTGCAGCATTTCGCTGTATCGCATGGATCTAGGGCGCGCACAGCGCGAAACCGTGGCCATGATGCCCACCGATTACGGCGGCTTTTACGTAAGGCATATCGGCGGGGAATCCCTGCTGAACCTGCCAAAGGACGAATCCGTTTGGTTTGAAATGACAAACGAATAAAAAAATCTGAAACGATTATCTTGTAAAGGAGGCAGACACTATGGCAACATGTACGCAATGTGGTGCCGAGTTAAAGCCCGGCGCTAAATTCTGCGAGAATTGCGGAGCAAAAGTATCCGTACCGCAGCCCGCCGCACAGCCCGCAGCTGTGCCCCAGCCCCCGGTTCAGCCGACCCAGGCTGCACCGCCGCCCCCACAGCCTGTACAGACGCCCCCGCAGCCGCAGGCAAGCGGCGGCAATCCCTATGCAGGCAGCGCACCTGCCGCCCCGCAGCCCAGGACGAACGCAGCGAATCCTTACGCAGGCAATGCGCCCGGCACACCGCCGCAGACCGGCGCAGGCGCACCGCTTTACGCCGGGAAAACGCCCCCGTCCGCGTCCGCACCGCCTGTCACGCCGCCGCCACCCGGCGGCACGGGCGGCAACCCTTACGGCAATGTGGCCCCCGGCGGCAAGCCCAAGCGCCCACGCGCACCAATGTCCCCCAAGCGGATGATCCTGATCGCCATCCCGGTGATATTCCTGCTTATGATCATCGTAACAATGATCAGCGGCTCCATCCGCACCGGCAAGCCGAACGCCGGTGACCCGAATCAGGGCACCTGGGAAGCAGCCTACGCCGAGATCGGCGGCTCCGTGACGCAGGTCGAGGATGCCTTCGGCAGCGGGTTCCTGATGGACCTGAATGATAAGGGCAAGTGCGTTGTAACGGTGGACGGCACCAAGTCCTACGGCAAGTGGACGCTGAACGGCGGGGCCTTCCAGCTGGATTGCGGCGGCCTGAGCTGCACCGGCACCCTGCAAGACGAGATCCTGACCCTGAACGATGTGCAGGGACAGGGCGTAACGCTCTACTTCGTCAAGTCCGGCAGCACCATGCAGCAGCCTCTGGACGATGACAACATGACCCAGGGCACCACCGCAGGCAGCGATACCGATGTGGGCATCTATGTGCTGGAATCCGCCTCCGACAGCGAGTACACCCTCTCCAAGGAGGAGCTTGCCCTCGTCGATATGGAGGACTTCTACATTGAGCTGCGCGCGGACGGCACCGGCGAAACCTACATGGAGGATTTTGTCACCTTCCAATGGAAGGACGGCAGCTTCTACGCGCTGACCGACCCCGATACCCCGGCCATGACCTACACCCGCGAGGGTGACCTGCTGACCATTGAGTTTGACGGTATGACCATGGTCTTTAAGCGCAGCGACACCAAGCCTGAAATTGACCCCGCCTTGCTGGACGGCGGCGATGACGAATATGACGGCGACGGCTGGATCGACGGCCCGGATGAGCCTGACCCGCCCTACACCTACGATGACGGCAACACCTACGATGATTTGGGCAACACCAACTGGTACGGCTGGTTCCGGATGGAAAACTACAAGAATGTACCGAACCGTGATTACTTTGACACCGACACCTACGATTGCTGGGGCTACATCGGTGAGAGTGAGGACGGCAGCCACTACTTTGAGGTTTACCGCGACGGTATGCCCGATGACCCGGTCATCACGATGTGGGTCAATGTCTATGATGACCATATCGAGCCTATCCTGGACGGCAGCGATTGGGTGCTGGATCAGAATATTGACGACAGCGAAGCATACAACTTCAATATCTACCCGTACAACGACTGCATCTCGCTGTTCATGTATGACTACGAGGGCGACGACGGCACGGCCTGTGCGGTCAGCTTCTACATGAGACTGGACGGCACCGAGTGGAACGAGGAGCTCGAGGAGCTGCCGCCCCGCTATGAGGAGTACAAGGCCGCCTTGGCCAACAAATAACGAACTGATTTATCTGTACAAAATGGGGCGGGCCCTGCCCGCCCCTGATATAGGAGGATCATTATGGGACTTATCAGAGCTGCAATGGGCGCTGCTGGCGGCGTTATGGCCGACCAGTGGAAGGAATACTTTTATTGTGAAGCCATGCCGGCTGACCTGTTGGCTACCCGCGGCTGGAAACGCCAGAGCGGACGCAGCGCCAACACCAAAGGCAATGACAACATTATCTCCAACGGCTCCATCGTGGCCGTTGCCGACGGCCAGTGTGCCATGATCGTGGAGCAGGGCAAGGTCGTGGATATCTGCGCCGAGCCGGGTGAGTACACCTACGATACCGGCAGCGCTCCCTCGCTCTTCAGCGGCGACCTGTCCGACTCTATCGGCGCAGTGTTCCAGAACATCGGCAAGCGCTTTACCTTCGGCGGCGAGGCCCCGATGGATCAGCGCATCTATTACTTCAACACCAAGGAGCTGGTGGGCAACAAATACGGCACGCCCAGCCCGGTGCCCTTCCGCGTGGTGGATCAGCGCGCCGGCATCGACATCGACATTGCCATCCGCTGCTTCGGCGAGTACAGCTACCGCATCACCAACCCCATTTTGTTCTACACCAATGTCTGCGGCAATGTGGAGGAAGGCTACACCCGCGATGAGATTGACGGGCAGCTGAAATCCGAGCTGATGACCGCCCTGCAGCCCGCCTTTGCCAAGATCAGCGATATGGGCATCCGCTATTCCGCACTGCCCGGCCATACGATGGAGCTTGCCGAGGCCCTCAACGATGTGCTCTCCGCCAAGTGGGGCAAGCTGCGCGGCATTGAGATCGTATCCTTCGGTGTTTCCAGTGTGAAGGCCAGCGAGGAAGACGAGCAGATGCTCAAGGAAATGCAGCGCAACGCAGCCTTTATGGACCCGACCCGCGCCGCTGCGCATCTTGTCGGCGCACAGGCCAGTGCCATGCAGACCGCGGCCGGTAATCAGGGCGCAGGCCCCGCCATGGCTTTTATGGGCATGAATATGGCCGGTGCAGCAGGCGGTATGAACGCCCAGAACCTGTACCAGATGGGTGCCCAGCAGCAGGCCGCCGCACAGCCCGCCCCGGCCCCGGCCTCTGCCTCCGCAGGCTGGACCTGCAGCTGCGGCCAGACCGGCAACACCGGCAAATTCTGCGCAAACTGCGGCAGCCCCAAGCCTGCCCCGGCCCCCGCAGCCGGCAGCTGGGTATGCAGCTGCGGCACCTCTAACACCGGTAAGTTCTGCTGCAACTGCGGCAGCCCCAAGCCCGCCCCGGCTCCCGCCAAGTGCAGCCAGTGCGGCTGGACCCCGGATGACCCGGCCCATCCGCCCAAGTTCTGCCCGGAGTGCGGTAAGCCGTTTGGCCAGTGATGCGCAAAAAAATCGCTGCGGTGCTTTGCGCCGCAGCCGCTTTTCTGACAATGTCCGGCTGTAAAAAAGCGCCGCCCGGCACACTGACCGGTATCAGCATCAGTTATTCCGGTATGTGCTATGACGACACCTATGGGTTCAGCATAAGAAATGACCCAGTTGACGGCTGCCTTTTCAGCTGCAATTACAAGGATGATGAATGGGTGGAGCTGGAAAACATCCCTGTTGAGGACACCCATTGGCAAGAAGCCCTGGCTCTGGCAGAAAAGCTGGGGCTGGAAAGCCTGCCGGACGAAAAGAAAAATTCTCCCGGCTTATTTATCACCGATGAAACGTTAGATAGCGTTTGCCTGATTTACAAGGCTCCGGATGACGAGATCGTCTACCGTTATCTGGATGCCGATGGCAATACGCGCAGCGCCCTGCGCGATTTTTTTGAGGATCTGGCAGGGCAGCTGCAAACCGAAGGAAAGAGAGGTGACGCATAATGGCAACGCAGCTTACCAACTACCAATGCCCTGCCTGTACCGGTCCGCTTCACTTTGATGGTGCCAGCGGAAAGCTGGTGTGTGACTTCTGCGGCAGCAGCTACGATACTGCCGAGATCGAAGCGCTCTATGCCGAAAAAGAAGCCGCTGCCGAAACCGCGGCACAGAATAAACAAGCACCGCCGCCAGACTCCGTCTGGAGCGAAAACGAGGCCGCCGGACTGCGCAGCTATTCCTGCCCATCCTGCGGCGCAGAGCTGATCTGTGACGAGACGACTGCTGCGACAAGCTGCCCGTACTGCGGCAACCCAACGGTCATTGCGGGGCAGTTCAGCGGTATGCAGCGGCCCGAGCTTGTCCTGCCGTTTGTGCTGGATAAGAACGCCGCCAAGGCCGCACTGAAAAAATACTATCGCGGGAAGAGATTCCTGCCCAATGCCTTCTCTTCGCAGAATCATATCGAGGAGATCAAGGGCGTGTATGTCCCGTTCTGGCTGTTCGATGCCAACGCCTCCGGTTCGGGCCAATACGAAGCCACGACCAGCTCCAGCCACCGCAACGGCGATTATGTCATCACCACGACCAGGCACTATGATGTCCGCCGCGCGGGTACCACGCAGTTCATGGGCGTGCCGGTGGACGGCTCGACCAAGATGCCCAACGGCCACATGGATGCCATCGAGCCTTATGACTACCGCGCCTTCCAGCCCTTCTCGACCGCGTACCTGCCGGGCTATATGGCAGACAAATACGACGAGGACGCCGACACCTGCCAGGCCCGCGCCCACAGCCGGATGCAGAATTCGGTCAGCAGCGAGCTTTCGGCCAGCATTACCGGCTACAACAGCGTAAGCACCCTGAGCGAGAACATCCATATTGATTACACCGCCAAGCACTACGCACTGCTGCCGGTCTGGATGCTGCACACCAAGTGGCAGGGCAAGGATTATCTGTTCGCCATGAACGGGCAGACCGGCAAGCTGGTCGGCGATCTGCCGGTTGATAAGCGAAAGGTGGCCGCCTGGTTTGCAGGCATCAGTGTTCCGCTGATGATCCTGCTTGCCATCCTGCTTTGAAAGGGGGAAACAGAGTATGAAAAAGAAACTGTTTTCTCTGCTTACGGCACTGCTGCTGTGCCTGTTCTGCGCCGTACCGGCGTTTGCCGAAATGCCGCTGGTGATGGACACCTACGAGCTGTTCAAACCCGAAGCGACCGCTGAATTGGAACAAAAGGCGCAGGACGCCAGTGCCGGACACGGTGTCAACGTCTACCTGCTGACGGTGCCTGACATCGGCGGGCAGAATGTGCGCGAGTTTGCCAAGGATTGGTACCGCGACTATGACCTTGGCTACGGCGAGGGCAAAAGCGGTATCCTGTTCCTGATTGCGCTGGATTCCCGCGATTATGTTACCATCACCTACGGCGGCGGCGTGACCGCCTTTACCGACTACCGCATCGCGCAGATCGAAGATAAGATCGTGCCGATGCTCTCGGACGGAACGTATTACAAGGCCTCCGAAACCTACATAGAAATGTGCGCTGACACGCTTGATTTCTATGCCGAAAAGGGTGCACCGCTGGACAGCGGCAACGACCCCGCCAAGGGTTGGATCAAGTGGGTGTTTGTGTTTGTCATTCCGCTGGCTGTAGCGTGTATTGTCTGCGGCATCTTCTATGCGCAGATGAAAACTGCCAACGAGCAGACCCATGCCAACGCCTACATGCCCGCCGAGGGTCTGGCGCTGTCCGTGGTGGAGGACACCTACACCCACACCACCGAGACCGAAACGTACGACCCCGTCAAGAACGACAGATCGAGCAGCTCGAGCGGCTCGAGTACCGACAGCGACGGCTTCGGCGGCAGTTCCGGCGGAAAATTCTAAGAGTATCCATTTTGACAACAGCGGCGGCTTTCGCAAAGAAAGCCGTCGCTGGCCTTTTATCGGAATTTTTCGTTATGGCTTTGGGAAATGTTCTGCTGTTTAGGGGTGCTGTAAACATTCTCGATTTCTGTATCTACGATTTTTTCCGCAAGCGAGATTGCCGTATCATCAACACGGCTTTCGCGGTATAGCGTCCGTTCTCGTTCGATGGCGATGATTGGCCGCAAGGCAATACGCTGTTGGTGAACAGCATCAACATCTACCGGCTGAATCGTATGCCGCAAAGCGCTTGACCTTTTTGCCGGAGAGCAGTATACTTTTTATGTGGTTAGCCATACTTAACCACAGGGAGGTACTATATCATGCAAGATGCGTTCTGGGGAATCTTGATTCCTTTTCTGGGCACAAGTCTTGGGGCGGGCTGTGTGTTCTTTTTGAAAAAGTCTTTGAGCGATGGCATCCAGCGTGCCCTCACCGGCTTTGCAGCCGGAGTGA
>OHZB01000441.1_pt1 | contig 12396 bp, 10 predicted proteins | sample 1580351 | NCBI WGS metagenome assembly OHZB01 (sample SAMEA3882512, study PRJEB24775) | human gut metagenome | biome: human-associated habitat; feature: intestine environment; material: feces | place: Netherlands | collected 2009/2010 | reverse complement strand
AATTGGGTGAGTAATATCATCGTTAGGCATTGTAAGAATAGGAATCTGTGTAACAGAACCGTTCTTGCCTTTAATCATACCTGCACGCTCATAAAGTGATGCAAGGTCTGAGTAAAGATAACCAGGATAACCTTTTCTTGCAGGAATTTCACCCTTTGATGATGAGAACTCACGAAGAGCCTCGGCATATGAGGTCATATCTGTCATAATAACAAGAACATGCATCTCAAGCTCAAATGCAAGGTACTCGGCAATAGTAAGAGCACATCTTGGAGTAAGTGTTCTTTCGATAATCGGGTCATTCGAAAGGTTTAAGAGCATTACAACTCTTGAAAGTACGCCGCTTTCTTCAAAACTCTTTCTGAAGTATTCGGCAACATCTTTCTGAACACCCATTGCTGCGAATACTACGCAGAAGTTATTAGCATTTGCACCGCTGATTTTTGCCTGACGAACAATCTGTACTGCAAGGTCATTGTGCTTCATACCTGTACCTGAAAAGATAGGAAGTTTTTGACCTCTGATAAGTGTCATAAGTGTATCAATGGTAGAAATACCTGTGTTGATGTAGTTCTTAGGATAAATTCTTGAAACAGGGTTGATAGGTGTGCCGTTAATGTTAGCACGCTTTACAGGGAAAATATCTCCGAGTCCGTCAATAGGTCTGCCTGCACCGTCAAGTACACGACCGATAATTTCAGGAGAAAGAGGCATTTCCATTGGATGACCTGTAAGTCTTGTTCTTGTATTTGTAAGGCTGATTCTTCTTGTGCCCTCAAATACCTGAACAACAATCTTTTCGCCCTCAATCTGTACGACACGGCCCTGTCTTACTGTGCCGTTATCAAGGCGGATATCAACAATTTCCTCGTTGGAAACGCCTTTTACTCCGTCAAGAACTATGAGTGAGCCGTTAATTTCCTTAACGCCGACATAATCTATAATCATTGTGCGTTTCCTCCTTACATAATTGAGTCAAGCTTTTCATCAATTTCCTTGATATATTCATCAAAGAGTTCAGGCTTGCTGTTAGGAATATCATATTTCATCTTTGTAAGTTTATCGAACAAACCAAGCTCAATAACCTTTGAAATAGGAATTTCCTTGGTAACAACCTTCTTAGCCTTATCGTAAAGGTGAAGAATTGTTTTCATCATAAGTTTCTGCTTTTCAAGCGGAACATAAGTATCATCAGCGTGGAAAGCATTTTGCTGTAAGAAACCTACACGAACTACTCTTGCAGCTTCGATGACAAGCTTCTGGTCATCAGGAAGTACATCGGAACCGATAAGTTTTACGATTTCCATAAGCGAGCTTTCTTCCTGAAGAAGTGCACTGATTCTGTTACGATACTCAATAAAGTCTTTACCGAGGTTTTCTTCAAACCAAGGGTCAAGGTCGTTAAAGTATTCGCTGTAGCTGTTCATCCAGTTAATAGCAGGATAATGTCTTGAATAAGCAAGCGACTTATCAAGTGCCCAGAAACAACGGGTAAATCTTTTTGTGTTCTGTGTAACAGGCTCGGAGAAGTCTGAACCCTGCGGAGAAACCGCACCGATAAGTGTTACAGAACCCTCACCGCCTGAAAGAACTTCCGCACGGCCGCCACGCTCATAGAACTCAGCAAGTCGTGAAGGCAAGTAAGCCGGGAAACCTTCCTCGGCAGGCATTTCCTCAAGTCGGCCCGAAATCTCACGAAGAGCCTCGGCCCAACGAGAAGTTGAGTCAGCCATCATAGCAACATGGTAACCCATATCTCTGTAATATTCGCCAAGTGTGATACCTGTGTAAATTGATGCCTCACGGGCTGCAACAGGCATATTTGATGTGTTGGCAATAAGAACGGTTCTGTCTGTCATAGGACGCTGTGACTTAGGGTCGATAAGTTCAGAGAATTCTTCGAGTACCTGGCTCATCTCGTTACCACGCTCACCGCAGCCTACATAAATAATAATATCAGCGTCGCACCATTTTGCAAGCTGGTGCTGTGTCATAGTTTTACCTGTACCGAAACCGCCCGGTATAGCGGCTGTACCGCCCTTAGCAATAGGGAAGAGAGAGTCAATAACTCTCTGACCTGTAATAAGCGGAATTGAAGATGCAAGTCTGTCCTTTACAGGACGAGCGGTTCTGATAGGCCATTTTTGACAAAGTGTGAGGTTGTGCTCAACACCGTTATCATCTTTAATAACAACAATTGTGTCAAAAAGCTTGTATTGACCGTCAGGCATAACCTTGGTAACAACGCCTGAAAGTTCAGGGTGAACCATAAGTCTGTGTTCAATGATTGGTGTTTCGGGGAGTGTAGCATAAATCTGACCACCCTCGAGTTTGTCGCCAACCTTTACTTTCATTGTAACATTCCAGAGCTTTTTGTCATCAAGAGAAGAAACAGATGCACCTCTGTCAATGAAAGCGCCTGCCTGTTCCTCAATAGCCTTAAGAGGACGCTCAATTCCGTCAAAAATATTATCAATAATTCCCGGTCCGAGAAGTACATTCATAGGTGCGCCTGTACCTGTAACAACATCTCCCGGTTTAAGACCGGTTGTTTCTTCATATACCTGAATTGTGGTAAAATCAGAAGTTATACCGATTACTTCACCGACAAGGTTCTGTTCACCTACATGAACCATTTCCATCATTTCAAAGCAATCAGCATCTTTTACGGTAACAACAGGTCCGTTAATTCCATAAATAACATTATTTTCCATTTGTATTACCATCTTCTTTCGGATAAAATCAAGAAGGTCAATTAGTTAAGAACGCTCAGACCTGAGTTCTCAATAAACCATTCTCTCTGTGCAGCGAGCTTTGTGTCGAGTGTTTCATCGGCAACAATTCTCATTGATTTGCAGTAGCCTTTAAGACCGCCGATTTTGATTGAGTTGTCTTTAACAAGTTCAGCCATTCCGTGGAATGCGGCAAGGATTTCTGTTGAATACTTCATATCCTTTTCATTTATATAAACAACACAACGGTTATCGTCAAAAAGTTCTGCAATCTGTCTTGCACTGTCAACAAGTTTTAATTTATATTCTTTGGTTTCTGTGTATTTAATAAGCTTTTGTGCAGCCATTTCAAATACTTCGTCAGTCATTTTTGCTCTTTCTCTAAAGAGTTTTTTCTGACTTTCCTGAACAAGTCTGGCAAGTTTGCTTGTTTCTACATACTTTTTAGCTTCAAGCTGCTGCTGTATGTAGCGTTCGCTGTCACGCTTGCCGTTTTCTTCGGCTTTTTTGAGTTTTTCTTCCTTTAAAAGCTCAACTTCAGTATTGGCAATAGACTTTTGTTCTTCGGTGTATCTTTGTATGGCTTGCAAAAAGTTATCGGTTTTTGTGGTATTTTCCATATTAATAACCTCTCAGCTCATTCAGAGTTTTACGCCAATAGCGTCCTGAACATATTTTGTGATACTGTCTTTGGTGCGTCCGTTGCCATGACGGTCGGGGATTTCTACAATCAAAGGCTTTTTGCGGTTGAGCTTTAAGTCATAGATAAGGTCAGGGCAGAGAGAAACAAGAGTTTCTGTCATAAGAATAACAGCCACATCTTCTCTCTCCATAGCCTTAGTAAGCTCTCGTGTAACCTCTTGTTCCGTATGAACAACTACACCGTCAATACCTGCAAAACGCATACCCATTTTAGTATCAACATTATCGCTTATAAGAAAAAATTTCATTTTTCGTCATATCCTTTATTTCTTCAATTAGCTGAAGAGAATCAAGATTGAGATAAGCATACCGTAAAGGGCAACACCTTCACCGAGAGCAACGAAGATGATTGCTTTACCAAATGCCTTTGGATCTTCACTTGTTGCACCGATAGCTGCAGGAGCTGCGTTACCTACGGCAATACCACCGCCGATACATGAAAGGCCAACTGCGATAGCTGCGCCGATATATGCAAAGCTCTTAGATGACTGCTGAGCAACCTGTACTGCCTCTGAAACTGTGTTTGCATCTGCTGCACCTGCTACGATTGGGCAAAGAAGGCAAATTGCAAATACTGCTGCGAATGAAGCAATCTGCATTAAAACTGTTTTCTTTCTGTTATGACCTTTTTCGTAAGCCTTTACAGCTACAACTACTGATGCTACAAGAAATACAACAGGGAGTGCCAACATAACTAAATTTAAGATGCTCATAATGATTTACCTCCAAAAATAAATAAACAATAAAATATATAATTAAGTTTTTCAACTTAACTGTTTTGTGTAAGTTTTAGCTTGACAGGTTCGTACGGTCTGCCTTCGCCTGAATAGAAACGGCTGAAAAGCTCATAGTATTCAAGTCTTAATACCTGAATTGCTACGAGGAGAGCCTCAAGTACCATTACTATAACATTACCTACTACAACAATTGGCCAGTAGGCAATAGGACCTGCGGTTTCGGCAAGAACAAATACAACCATCATCATACCTGCGTGAACAAGAACGAATGCGCCTACACGCAAGAAACTCATTGTGTTTGTTACATAGCTTAAAAGAACTTCGATTGATTCAAAAATATTTTCAACAATGTAGTCCTTCCAGCTTTCCGGTTTCCAGTCAGGTTCTTTGTTTACCAATCCGCCAAGCGGCTCGGCAAAGAAAATTAAGATAAACGGAATTACAATCAGGAATATAATGTACGGAGCGTTGAATACGGGAAGTCCGAACAAAAGCTGACCTGCAATACCGAATACTATTGCGCTGTAGAAAATTATACCTGCCACACCGCTCGTGCTGAACAATGCTCTGCCATAATCCTTTTGACGGATTGATGTGTAGACATTGAGGAACATTGCGGTAATTAAAAGGAATACGCCAATGCTTATGGCTATAAGAATAATCTTTGTTGCCATTTCGGAGCTCATTACCTCAATAGGCTTTTCTTCAAGTCCGAAGAGAACTTTGTACATGGGGTCGAGCAAATGCTCAAATCCGAACACACTGCCGAATACAAGTCCGAAGAATGCAGATGAAATACCGCACGGTGCAAGTATTTTACCAATTGCCATCTTTTTGATTTTATACATCAATATACCTACAACAGTAAGGCAGATACCCTGACCGACATCGGCAAACATAATACCGAATATAATAATGTAAGTTATTGCAACAAAAAGTGACGGGTCAATTTCATTGTATTTTGGCACGCCGTACATTGAAGTATAAAACTCAAACGGTCGTGCAAGGAAACAGTTTTTGAGTTTAACAGGCGGAGATTTTTTAATCTCGTTCTTTGCGTCTGAAAATTCAACTGTAACGCTTCTGTGTTTGCAAAGTCGTTTTTTAAGCTGTTTTGCAAACTCGGTCGGCACCCAGCCTACAATAATAAAGCTCTTGTTGTACTGCAAAGCTTTAGTTCTTATAGTTGAGTACAAAGAAAGTTCTTCAAGTTTTGACAAATATTTTAAAATTCTTTCTTTGTTAATGGAAAGATAATCGTCAATACGCTTTTCGGTATCTTTGTAAACATCCTCAAGGTGGGGAATAAGTGCCGTAAGTTTTTTCATATGCAGAGTTGGCGTTGAATTAACACCGATTATGTCGCATCTCTCAAAGAAAAGACTTGAAAAAACTCTGTCAATTTCTTCTGTCTTATCAGCGGGAGCAAGGTAAACGCCCCAATAATAAGCTTTATCTTCTGTACACACCGAAAAATCAATATAAGGGTCATCCTTATAATTTTCCAGTTTTACATAGCTGTCCTTAGGAAGTCTTCCGAATCTTGCATTTACATATTTAAGCTCAAGCAGCTTTTCTATTTCAATGTCAAGTCCGACAAAGTGCTTTGTTTCGTCAAGATTTTGTTTTGCCTCAAGCAATTGCTCGGCGGCAAAATCTCTGTCTTCAACAAGCTCGTTTAGTTCATCGCAAATCTTATTGCAAAACAATTGAATATCCTGATATGTCGGATTAAAATTGCTTACATCGACAAGCGGGAACTGCCTTTTTGTAAGTCCTAATGAAGCCTTGAGGTTAGTGAGATGTTCGGCATAAATATTTTTGGTCTGAAGATGTGAAAAACCTTGGGTATTGTTGTAAAAAACAGACACATCATCGGGATGAAAAACTCCCGATTCTCCCAAAACGGTAATAACATCGTCAATCTCATCCATAAAGCCGATTATATTAACAGCTTGCATGGTTGATACAGCCAAATAAAATCACCTCTTTGTTAGTGGTACTGCTTACTAAACGATAAGCAGGGACTGTATTTTTTTAGAATCAAGTTTATATCGTGTACCTTCAATCAAGGTTATAATATTCATAAGCTCGGTTTCGGCAACGAACATATATGAAATCATCACAACAGAAGGATTGTTTGAGAAATACATATTCTTTCTTGCAAGTTTGTATTTTACTCTTGGGCTGATGTCACTTGCGTAAACATAACCTATTTGTTCAATCATCTTACCGGTGTGAGTTTCCTGCATTACGGAGAATACTTCTCCGGAGGATTCCGCACGGCACATTCTGTCGAGAGTTTTTTCACTGATGCTTGAGAAAGGGTAGAGCAGGTTGTTTTTTATTTGCTCCGGTGTAAGGTTATAATACTTTTTAAGACGAAGTACACGGGAGAAATTATTGTAATCGTTGATTACGGTAAAAAGCTCCATAAGCTCTTTTCTTTCAGTGCCTTTTGTTTTGCTCTTTATTACCTTTTTGAGGTTGGAGAAAACAAAAGTATAAAGATCATTTTCAATATCCGATATAGGCAAAAGATTGTTTTCGTCGGGCTTGTATTTTTCAAATATTTGAGAATACTTTGTATTGCTCAAAATGGTGAGAAATTCATCGTAATTTCTTGCAAGCGCAAGTTTCTGCAAATCAATCTCCGTATGTTTTGCAAAATATGTCGGATACTGATAAATAAACTTTTCAGTAGATGAAGTATTCAGCAAAGTGAGAAAGCGCATTATCTGTTCAATCTCGGTTCTGCTTATAACATAAGCTGAAAAGCCGGTGCTCATCTGGGAATCATATCTGCAAAGCGAGTCAAACTCATAGAAAAGATGCTGCCTTAAAAGAACCTCAAGTCTGCCGCGGTGAACATCACGCTCATTTATATCACGCAATGCCTCCGCATAGTGCGTATATGACTTAAGATAAGACATTACTTCTGCAACACTGTTTGAGTTAAGCAAACTGTTGTAGTCCTTTTCGGTAAGTCTTTTACCAAACTTTGCTCTTGCTTTTGCAAGCACCGCAAACGAAGTGGAAGACACAGCTTTCGCACCTCCTTTAAAATAATATGCTTAATAAATGGATAGTTATCCGATAGTTCGTTTAGCAATTTCATCTGACCATTTGTCAGCATTTGCCTCGAAATCAGATTTAAGTTTAATTAAAACAGATTTATGCTTCTGACGAGTATCCTGCCACTGATGTCTGATGTCCTTGTCAATATAAGCACTCTGGCGCTCAATGGTTTCGTCAGCTTTTGACATATAGGAATCGTAGATTACCTTTGCTTGAGCGTCAATCTCTTTGGCAAGTGCTTCTTTGTTTTTTTGATTTTCTTCATCGAAGGCTTTTGCCTCAGCGTCTGCTTCAACAATCTGTTTAATCATATCCTTCAAAAAATCACCCCCTGAAATTAGTTCTTGAGAGCCTGAAGCGGTGCAGGAATTCTTCCTCCTCTGTTGATAAATTCAGCCGGTGAGCCTTTTCTTAGCGGCATTACAGGACCGTAGCCGAGAAGTCCGCCAAAGTTAAGTGTTTCGCCTGCTTTTTTACCAATAGCGGGAATAAGTCTTACAGCGGTTGTCTTAGTGTTTACCATACCGATAGCTGCTTCGTCTGCAATAATTGCAGAGATAACCTCGGCACTTGTGTCACCCGGTACAATAATCATATCAAGACCAACTGAACATACGGCTGTCATAGCCTCAAGTTTAGTTATGTCGAGATATTCGTTTTCAGCTGCATAAATCATACCTGCATCCTCCGATACCGGAATGAAAGCGCCGCTAAGTCCGCCAACATGTGACGAAGCCATTACGCCGCCTTTCTTAACAGCATCGTTAAGAAGTGCAAGAGCAGCAGTTGTACCGTGGCATCCGCATACTTCAAGTCCCATTTCTTCAAGAATATGTGCAACACTATCGCCGACTGCCGGTGTAGGTGCAAGTGAAAGGTCAACGATACCAAAAGGTACGCAAAGTCTTTTGCTTGCTTCTTTTGCTACAAGCTGACCCATTCTTGTGATTTTAAATGCGGTTTTCTTAACCATATCGGCGATTTCGGCAATATTTTTGCCTTCGCCGCCCTTAGCAAGAGCAGCTCTTACTACGCCCGGTCCCGAAACACCGACATTGATAACGGTATCAGCCTCGCCGACACCGTGGAAAGCTCCTGCCATAAACGGGTTATCTTCAGGAGCGTTACAGAATACTACAAGCTTTGCAGCGCCGATGCAATCACGGTCTGCTGTAGCTTGAGCAGCCTGAACTACAGTTTTACCCATCATTTTGACTGCATCCATATTGATACCGGCTTTTGTTGAACCGATATTTACCGAAGAGCAAACAAAATCGGTAGTTGCAAGTGCTTCAGGGATACTCTCTATAAGCGCATAGTCACCGCTTGCGAAACCTTTTTGTACAAGAGCGGAATAACCGCCGATGAAGTTTACGCCGAGTTCTTTTGCGGCTTTGTCGAGTGCGTGAGCAAATTTTACTACCTTTTTACTCTGGCATGGTGCAGCTACCATTGCGATAGGGGTAACTGAAATTCTCTTATTTATAATAGGAATACCGTACTCCCTCTGGATATCCTCGCCTGTTTTTACGAGGTCTTTGGCAGAACGGCAGATTTTGTCGTATACCTTTGTGCAGGCTTTGTCAATATCGTCATCAATACAGTCTAAAAGTGAAATGCCCATTGTAATTGTTCTTACATCGAGATTTTCGTTATCAATCATATTGATAGTTTCAAGTATATCTTTTGTTTCGAGCATAGGTGTTTATCCTTTCAATCCATATTTAAGGGCAAATTAAATTCTGTGCATACTGTTGAATATATCTTCGTGCATTACATGAATCTTAGTTGCGGTAGCCTCTCCGACAGCGTCAAGGTCGGTTCTTAACTTTTCAAAATCAATTTTCTCTTCATTGAATTCAATAAGCATAACCATTGCAAACATATCCTGAAGAACGCTCTGTGTTACCTCAACGATGTTTGCGTTGTCAGCAGCACAAGCAGCTGATACCTTTGCAAGTATTCCGACTGTGTCCTTACCGATTACTGTAATTATAGCTTTCATAAGTTACCTCCGTATTTGCAAGATTTTAATTTTATTCCTGCAAAAGAATTATAAAAGAATTATATGATTGTTTATTATCATTACCTTATTATATAACTAAAATCTAAGAAAGTAAAGCCTTATATTGCATAAATTTGGCGAATATGGTATTATTTATTACGGAGGCTTGATAACTATGATTTTATGTGATGTTCATACTCATTCAAACAATTCTTTTGACGCTGAAAGTACAGTGGAAGAAATGTGTAAATCTGCCCTAAATAAGGGATTTTACGCAATAGCAATTACCGACCATTGCGAAGCACCTTTTATCAAGTTTGCCTATAACAAAGAATTCGGAGATTTTAACGAAAGAATACCTTTGTCATTTTTGCAAACCAAAAACGCACAGATAAAATATAGACAAAAACTCAAGGTTTTATGCGGAATAGAGCTCGGCGAGCCTATGCACGATCCGGAATGTACCGAAAAAGCGCTTTCTTTTGGCGATTTTGACTTTGTTTTAGCGTCTTTGCACAATTTAAAAGATATGGAAGATTTCTATTTTATCGACTTTAATAATTGTAATATTTCCGAAATTTTGAAATTATATTTTAATGAACTTGCAGAAACAGCGACCTTCAGTGACTTTGACAGCCTTGCTCATCTTACATATCCTTTAAGATATATTTTTGAAACAACAGGGGAATATCCCGACCTTACACCTTATCAAGATGTTATTGACGATATATACAGAACACTGATTTCAAACAAGAAAGCTCTTGAAATTAATACTTCGGGTTTATTCAAACCCATCGGCAGAACTTTGCCCGATGAATTTCAGCTAAAGCGCTATCGTGAACTCGGCGGAAAGCTTATCACTATCGGAAGTGATGCCCACACAAGCACTGCTGTCGGAAACGGAATAGATGAGGGAATAAGACTTGCACATAAGTGCGGATTTAAGTCGTATACTATCTTTGAAAAGCGCCGCCCGATTACTATACCGATAGAATTTTAATTAAACTATATCGTATATCTTAATAGATATTGTGTTGTTTATCATATTATAACGCAAGTTTAAAATAATTCAACCACTAATTTCGGTTACTGTATCTATTAATGTACAAAACTATAAATATTGTTTAATAAACCGAATAAAAACAAATAAAAAACAGACATTTCTCAAAAGTTGGAAATGTCTGTTTTGTGCTTTAGTTTAATTATATTATGTCAAGACAGCTTATTATAATGTTTTTGCAAGTTCTTTTATGTATTCTCTTAATTGGTCTTTAGTTTCGGGATGTTCAAGACCTACTTCGATTTGAGCCTGAAGAATACCGAATTTATTGCCCATATCGTATCTTCTGCCCTCAAATTCAACGGCTGTCATACCGTCTGTAACAGCGATTTCACGCATTGCGTCTGTAAGCTGAATTTCACCGCCTATGCCCGGCTGTGTTCTTTCAAGAATTTCAAAAATTTCTTACGGAACACATCTGTCTATGATAGAGTAAAGTGAGAGAACTTCCTCCGGAGTTTGCGGTTTTTCTTTCATATCTGTGCATTTAAATACATTGTCATAAATATGCTCAACTTTAAGTGAACCGTATTTATGAATGTCTTTTGCATCAACTTTTTTAACGCCGACAACACCTTTGCCAAACTCGCCGTAATGTTCAATAAGCTGACCTATGGCTGGTTTTTCGCCTACGATTGCGCCGTCGCCGAAAAGTACGGCGAAAGGTTCATTACCTACAAAAGACTTTGCTTTTAAAATAGCGTGGCCTAAACCCTTCATTTCTTTCTGACGAATGAAAGTGATATTTGCGAGATTTGAAATACCTCTTACTGTTTCAAGAAAATCAAGTTTGCCGCTTTTTTCAAGGATTGCCTCAAGTTCAGGGGATGCATCAAAATGGTCTTCGATAATGCCTTTACCTCTGTTTGTAACGATAAGAATATCTGTTATTCCGGCTGCAACTGCCTCTTCAACGATATACTGAATGGTCGGTTTGTCTACGATCGGGAGCATTTCCTTTGGCATTGATTTTGTCGCGGGAAGTACTCTTGTGCCGAGTCCTGCTGCAGGTATAACTGCTTTTGTAATTTTCATATTTTCCTCCGATATTTGTTTTTAAACGAACAGCGGCATATAAGCGATTGCTAAAAATACAAATGTTGCCACAACTGCTATGGCAAGGTTTACGCCACCCTTGTTTTCAATCTGCTCGTTAATTTTTGACTTTGTGGTTGCTGCTTCTTCGTCTGATTCTTTATCAAAACTCGAAGCGTAGTTTTTAATTGATGAAATTTTCTTTATGCAGTGTTTAAAATACATTCTGTTTGTTCTGAAACCGCAGATAAGCATAATGGCAAATCTGATTGCTCCGAGAATGTACGGAACAGCAAAGTACAAAAGATTTGTAGAGGACATACCGGCAAATAAATCGCCGACATTAGCACCGCTGTATCCGCTTTGAAGTATGGCAGAGTAATTATCCATATAAATGTTATATGCCTCTGTAAATTCAGGTGTGGTTTGTATAATAAGTGTGCCTGCAAGCAATCCTACCACGATTACCGATATAACAATGCCGATTGCGTACATTTTCCTGTAAAGCATATATGCACCGGGTAAAATAGCGGATACAAAGCTGAATCGTGATTTATTTGTTCTTAAGATTGAACCGAAAACACGCATAAAGTAGTTTGTATTTTTGCCTGCGGTTACATTATCTGCCATTTTTTCGTCTGCCTTAAAACCTGCCATCGGATCAAACGCAATAAAAGGTATTCCGCCGTTTTGCGGATTTTGACCGAAAGGAAAACCGTTCATATCCGGCGGAACATTATTATTTCCGTTTACGGAATCATTCTCGGGTTGATTGTCTTTTAACAGAGGCGCTCCGCAATGTTCGCAGTAAAACAAAGTTTTGTCGTTTGGATGACCGCAAATTTTGCAGATTACTTCATTGTCTGTGCCGCTCTCTTTGTCAGCTTCAAAGTCATCGGAACTGTCCGGTTGATCATTTTCAAATGAAAAATTTTGTGAATGTTTATCCTGATAAAAGCAGTGTTCCTCCTGCTCGTAGCATTCTCTGTGGTGCGGCGTGCCGCATTCAGGGCAAACTACTATATCATCGCCCTCTTTAAACTGTTT
>OHZB01000434.1_pt1 | contig 12456 bp, 12 predicted proteins | sample 1580351 | NCBI WGS metagenome assembly OHZB01 (sample SAMEA3882512, study PRJEB24775) | human gut metagenome | biome: human-associated habitat; feature: intestine environment; material: feces | place: Netherlands | collected 2009/2010 | reverse complement strand
ACGCAGGCACAGACAACCTCTCCTACCGTTCAGCCTACTACACAGGCACAAAATACTAAGCCTGTAAAAATAGAAGTAAAGGCAAAAATTTCAACACCTGCCATAATTGTTATAATTATTTTACTGATTATAGCTTTGGCAATCTTAAGAATTATTTTAATACGGTATTACAGAAAATACAGTTTTACTCACAAAGATTATAAATCAAGAGTAATCTGCATTTACAGATATTTAAATAAACTTTCCGTTCATTCAAAAGTCAGAATACCGAAAAAAATTGAAAATATCTGTACCAAAGCAAAGTTTTCCACGCACAATATTTCTGATGAAGAATATAAAATTGTTCTTAATTATGTATTAACATTCAGAAATAAAACAATCGGTAAAATGCCGATTGTTAAAAAGCTGTATTGCATAATAATTCTCGGTATATAAGTAAAAGCTGTACCCCGCAAAGGGATACAGCTTTTTGCTTTACCGCAAGATTACTTACAACCGCAACCCTGTTTTAACTCAAAACTCTGACAGTCTGTGCACTGACATACTGTTGGGTTTGATTCATGTGTACCAACCTTAATTGTTTCAAGTGAGCAGTAGTGCTCTGCCTCGTTGTTATGAGAACAGTTATTTACGGTGCATTTAATACTACGGTTTACATAGGAGTTGTTCATCATTGTAAATCACCTCATACATTATTAGCGAACCCTGCGCGGTTGCAGTTCTGTTCGCCCTCTTATTGTCTGCAAAACAACAATAAATATACCTCACCAAATTCACACTTAATAATAAAATATATTGAGGTGATTTTATGACAGCGATTTCAACTGCCATACTGATTATTTTTGCAGTTATGGGAATAATATACTGCGTAAGGGAAATTACATATTTCCTTTATAAAAACAAAAATAATTGCTCAATCATTATTGTTACTCCGCTTGAAGGAGAAAATCAAAATGCCGAATTTATATTGCGAGGTGCGGCGTCAAGATTAAGATGGTTTTGTCGTGGCGGTAAAGACTGCATACTTTGCCTTGACTGCGATATGGACGAAGAAACCGAAAACATTTGTAAAGCCTTGTGCAAAGAATACGGATTTATTCGTATGATAAAAAAGACTGAACTTATACATCTTTTAAACGAATAATCGCAAGGTGTATTGTTAAAGCAAAAAAACAGTGCTATAATAATTATAATTGTGGCAAAATACCGCTGTATTTTTTAAGGAAACAGGTATGTTTTTATGGATGACAATACACTTTTACAGCTTGAAGGCTATGTTGAAAGCGTAGTTTACAGAAATGAAGAAAACGGTTATACCGTTGTTGAAATATCGGACGATGACGACTATATAACAGCTGTCGGCATTATGCCAAGGGTACATCAGGGCGACCTTTTAAAGCTCACAGGCAATTATAAGGAACATCCTAATTACGGCAGGCAATTCTCTGCTCAAGTCTGTGAGCTTTGCCGTCCGAGCGGTACAGCAGGGATTCTGCGTTACCTTTCTTCCGGTGCAATCCGTGGAATAGGCGCAACAACCGCACAAAGGCTTGTATCTGAATTTGGCGAAAAAACTCTTGATGTTATGGAAAACGAACCCGAAAGAGTAGCAATGCTCAAGGGAATTTCAAAATCAAAGGCAGAAGATTTTTCTCTGCAGCTAAAGCAAAGCATGGGTATCCGCTCGCTTATATTATTCCTCGGCGAATACGGAATAGGCAATGCTGCGGCTGTCAAAATTTTCACAGAACTCGGAACTTCCGCTATTGAACAAATTAAAGAAAACCCGTACATACTTTGCAACGGAGAGTTCGGCATCAGCTTTCAGACCGCCGATTTCATTGCAAAAAAGCGAAATTTTGACGAGCAGAGCACAGAGCGACTTCGTGCCGGAATTGCTTATATTTTAATACATAACGAAGGCAACGGTCATACCTGTTTGCCTTTTGAGGTTCTCTGCAAAAAAGCCGCAGATTTTCTGAAAGTTGACATAGCACTTATTGCTTCAACAATGCAAGAAATGATTTTCGACCGCTCGCTTATCAAAGACAATGTAAACGATAAAGAATTTATTTTTTCTCCTAACACCCACCTTTGTGAACTTTATATAGCCTCAAGAGTGAAAATGCTGCTTGGGTTTGCGGCTGAACAAATTAAAAATATTGACACCGAAATTGAAAAATGCGAAAAAAATGACGGAATAGAATATGCCGCACTGCAAAAAGAGGCAATCACACAGGCACTCACAAAAGGTATGCTTGTGCTGACAGGCGGTCCGGGCACAGGTAAAACCACAACATTAAACGCTATTATTAAAATATTGCAAAACAACGGCAAAAAAGTTTTGCTTGCCGCACCGACAGGAAGAGCGGCTCAACGAATGAGTGCTTTAACGGGAGTTGAGGCAAAAACTATTCATCGTCTGCTTGAAGTAAGCTGGGACAAGCACGATAAACCTATTTTTAATAAAAACGAACGCAATCAGCTTAAATGTGACGCCCTCATAGTTGATGAGGTTTCTATGGTTGACACCTTTATTTTTGAAAGCGTTATGAAAGCCTTGCCTATCGGTTGCCGCCTTATACTTGTCGGCGACTCTAACCAGTTGCCGTCCGTAGGGCCGGGCAACATACTCGGCGACCTTACCGACTGCGGAATTGTACCGGTTGTAAGGTTAAACGAAATTTTCCGTCAGGCACAGAAAAGTCTTATTGTTACAAACGCACATAAAATAGTCAACGGCGAAATGCCCGTTCTCAATGCATCTGATAAAGACTTTTTCTTTTTATTAAGGAATAACAAAACCGAAATTTCTCAAGTAATCGTTGACCTTTGCGCACAAAGATTACCAAAGGCTTACGGTTACTCTGCATTTGACAATATTCAGGTGCTTTGCCCGTCAAAGAAAGGCGAACTTGGCACTGCCGAAATGAATTTCAGACTTCAAAAGGCTCTTAATCCAAAATCAGCCGATAAAGCTGAAATTGAAATTGCATCAAAAACATTCAGAATTGGCGACAAGGTAATGCAGATAAAAAACAACTACGATATAACCTGGATAAGAGATGACGGAGAGCAGGGTTCGGGCATTTTTAACGGCGACATAGGAATTATTGATTCTATCGACCGCAAAAGCCGTACGCTTATAGTTATTTTTGACGACAAGACAGCCAAATACACTTATGAATATGCCACCGATCTTGACTTTGCATATGCGGTCACCGTACATAAAAGCCAGGGTAACGAATTTGACTGCGTAATTATACCTATGTTTCAAGGACCTCCTCAACTTTATTACAGAAATTTACTTTATACAGCCGTTACACGAGCAAAGAAAACGCTTGTGCTTGTCGGAAATCCAAAAACGGTAGAATATATGGTACAAAATAACCGCCGTACAAAAAGATACAGCGGATTAAAGGAATTTTTACTGCGAGATGAACAGTTATATTAAAAGAGCAATGCTGTTTTTGCAGGACATAATTTTCACCGTAAAGTGCCCGTACTGCGAAAAAGTTATTGACAGGAATGACTACGCCTGTAAAGAATGTAAGAGTAAATTTCCGCAAAAAGGCTATGAAACTTACGCTGTCGGAGGATACAAAACTATATCCCCGTTTAAATATGACGGAATTTTTGCGAGCGGAGTAAAGAACTTTAAATTTCACGAAAATCCGTCATATGCCCGACAACTTGCAGTTCCGCTTGTTGACGAGATACTTGCCAAGTATGATATAAGAACTTTTGATATTATTACCGCCGTACCGATGTATTATAAAAATATGCGTGAACGGGGATATAATCAATCGGAACTTCTTGCAAAAGAATGTGCGGAAATTTTTAACATTCCGTATGCAGAACTTGTTGAAAAGCATAAGAAAAATAAAGCTCAACATACGCTTAAAGGAAAAGAACGAGAAAGCAATGTTCAAGGTGTGTACCGTGTAATTGACAGTCAAGCAGTGGCTGACAAGAATATTCTTATAATTGACGATATTATTACTACGGGCAACACACTCGGAGAATGTTGTAAGGTTCTTAAAAAAGCAGGCTGCAAAAACATATGCTGTGCAGCGCTTTGTGCGGCTATTGTATAACTTAAAAAGGTTGAAAAAATTGGAGTATTACCAATTCTTTCAACCTTTAGTTTTATTGTTTTTAGATAGTTGTGAATAAATTATGGCTTAGTAAATTGTTTTGCCAATCTTTTATAATTGCCTGACTAAGTATTCATAATTCCTAATTTTTAAAGAACATTATACTGTCATTGAAATATACTTTTGAAGAACAGTAACATCGTTTACATCAATTTTTCCGTCGTCGTTTAAGTCACAATAAATTTTATATCTGTTTTCATCAAATATTGAATCTTCTTCGACAAAAAGAGAACCGTTAAGATACATCTGCAAACTTGTAACATCATTTACATTTGTTGACTTATCGGCATTAAGATCGCCGTAATATCTGGCATTAAGATCATATAAAGTATTAATATCAATAACACCGTTAGCGTATAATTCAACAGCATTTTGTACTTTATTATCAGCATAATAATAACTGCCCGCAGGTGAATCTTCATAAATAGGATATACAAAATTTCCTGTTTTTAAAGATTTAATATTATTGTTTGATGAATAATGATCCTCAACTAAAATATAATCAAATTTAACTTCTTCGCTTATTGCAGATAATTTAAAATAAAAAATATCATAATCGCTTTCAGGGCAAGGGTAAGCTAAAGTTTGTTCAATATATTCTCTTGTCTGTTTTTCAATCTTAAAAAATTCATCCCATGTAATTTTGGTATCAACACTGTAGTAGTCTTTATCTGCAAGATCAATAGATACCTTTATATCGGCATCACCAAGGTTTAATATCTGTTCTTTGGTTGAAATGCAGAACAAACATTCAGTTGCGGAAAAATATTTTATTTCTGATACTGAATATTTTTCATCAATAATTTTCTTTTTATCATCGGGTTTCTGACTTCTTATATTATTTTTATATTCCTCATAATCACGCAATAATTCATCACTATAAGTCTTGCCGCCGTCTTCATTTACAATAATCTCATCTAAGCGATCGTTTTTATCTGCAAATATATATATATCTTCATAATATGAAGTTAAATTAATTTTAACCGCAACCGTATCTGTATCCGCAATATCATCAATCGCCCACATAAGTTCTCCTGTTAACTTATTTTTAAAATCGTGATTCCACATCTCTACATCACCAACGGCTGAGTTTCCCGTATCAGCCGCAAATGCTGTTGTTGTGCCGCAAAGAACAGCACTTGCCAAAATTGCTATTGCCATAATACCGCTTATAAGTTTTTTCATAATATAGCCTCCTTTAAAACATAAGTCATATTTCTTACGATTATTGTACTATATCATTGAATATCAAGCAAGTGTATTATTGTACAATCTTTCGATTAAATTGTTAGTTATTTAGACTAAACAAAATCATATACAAAAACTCCCTCCGTAAATACGAAGGGAGTAACTAATTTGATTAAATTATCAAACAGGATGAACCATATTTTTCTTGTCGAGCTTGTCGCCGTTAATGCCAACTTCGGCATTTCTTCTCTTCTCAAAGAAGTCGAGAGCAACCTTCGGGAACTGAGCGTATGAAAGAACATCCTCTTCCTGCTCAATCCACTGTGAAATCTCACCTCTGAGCTTATCAAGCTCCGGCTCAAGTAAATCTGCAGGACGGCAAGTAATAATCTTCTTATCGCCGCAAATCTTCTTCTGGAATGCAGGATCAATCGGCATTGGTGTTGTGCCGTACTCGCCTGCAACAAGACCTTTAAACTCGTTTGTACACATCTTGTATCTCTCACCTGTAATTACATTGAATACAGCCTGTGTACCAACAATCTGTGATGTAGGAGTAACGAGCGGTGGGTAACCTGCATCTTTACGAACTCTCGGAACTTCCTCAAGTACCTCTGTAAGCTTGTCTTCTTTGCCTGCCTGCTTAAGCTGTGAAAGAAGGTTAGAAAGCATACCGCCCGGAACCTGATAGATAAGAGCCTTAGCATCTGTAGCAAGCATCTTCTGATCAAGAAGACCGTTCTTAAAGTATTTCTCACGAAGAGTCATAAAGTAAGCACGAATTTCAGCAAGCTGCTTAATGTCAAGACCTGTATCATACGGTGTGCCTGCAAAAGCGGCAACCATTGACTCTGTAGGAGCATGTGAAGTACCGAGTGCAAGTGGGCTGATAGCGGTATCAATACCGTCAGCGCCTGCCTCAACACCCTTTAAAAGACACATTGATGCAAGACCTGATGTGTAGTGTGTGTGGAGCTGAATAGGAAGATCAACAGCAGACTTAATAGCCTTTACAAGGCTCTCTGTAGCTGTTGGTGTAAGCAAAGCAGCCATATCCTTAATGCAGATAGAATCTGCGCCGGCATCGGCAATTCTCTTTGCATACTCTACATAGTATTCATCTGTGAATACAGGACCTGTTGTGTAGCTGATAGCTACCTGTGCTTCAGCCTTGCCGTTTTCTCTCTTTGCAGCATTGATAGCTGTCTTGAGGTTCTTAATATCGTTAAGAGCGTCAAAAATTCTGATAATATCAATACCGTTAGCAACCGAACGCTGAACGAGGTACTCTACGCAGTCATCGGCATAGTGACGGTAACCGAGCATATTCTGACCTCTGAAAAGCATCTGCAGCTTTGTATTCGGACAATGCTCACGAATTGTACGAAGTCTTGCCCATGGGTCTTCATTTAAGAAACGAAGACAAGCGTCATATGTTGCACCGCCCCAGCACTCAAGTGAATAATAACCGATTTTGTCAAGCTTATCAAGAATCGGGAGCATTTCCTCTGTTGTCATTCTTGTAGCAATAAGTGACTGATGTGCGTCACGCAGGGCAGTTTCGGTAACTCTAATTTTCTTTGCCATTTCGGACATCCCTTTCGTCAGTTATTAGTTAAGAGTAACAAGTGTTTTACCTGAATCTACAGACTCACCCTTAGCAACATCAACAGTTGCAACTACACCGTCCTGAGGAGCCTTTACAGGAGTTTCCATCTTCATAGCCTCAATAAATACGAGGTCGTCACCGGCTTTAACTGACTGACCGGCTGAAACAACAACATTAACAACTGTACCCGGCATAGGAGCTGATACTACTACTGAACCTGCTGCGCCTGCAGGAGCTGCCGGCTTTGCTGCAGGTGCGGGTGCTGCTGCCGGAGCAGGAGCTGCTGCAACAGGAGCTGAAGAACCGCCGAGCTCTTCAACCTGAACATCGTATGCTGTACCGTTTACTGTAATTCTTAAATTTTTCATTTTAAATATCCCCTTTATTTAAACAAACATATTTATCAGATTGTTGAATGTTTCTTAGCAACTGTAGGAACTCTCTTGCCTGCAAGCATATCAAGAGCGGAAATAAGAGCTTTTCTTAAATCCTGCTGTTCAACAATACCGTCAACATAGCCGTTCTGTGCTGCGTTGAAAGCAGAGAGATTTTCTGCCGCAAACTTTTCGGCAACTGCCTTCTGCTCTGCAACAGGAACATTCATAGCGTCAGCTGCAAGAATAAATGCCGCAGCCTCAACATTTACAGGAGAAATAACAGCCTGCGGAAGTGCGTAAACCATATCTGCGTTTGCGCCTGTACCTGCAAGTGCAATGTAACCTGAACCGACAGCCTGACCGTAAACTACGGAAATCTTAACTGTAGTAGCCTCTGCATAAGCCGAAGCTGCCTTTGCGGCTGACTTAATTGATTCAAAGCCCTTACAGTCAACAAATGTAAGTATCGGAAGTGAGAAAGCATCGCAGAAACGAACAAATTTTGCAATCTTTGTTGTTGCGGAACATGAAAGCACACCGCCGTTTGTCTTTACAATACCAACTACCGAACCGCCAAGACGGGCAAGTCTGACTTTAGCGTCTTTGCCGTAGTTGTCAAAAAGTTTATAAACACTGCCGCCGTCAACAGTTGAACCTACGATGCAATCGCAGTCTGCAGGCTCTTCCTCAAATGACTCCGGAGCAGTATTGAGATTGTTAGACGGAAGATAAAGAACAAGCTCTTTAGCCTTAGCTACAGCCTCAGCAGAATCCTTTGCAACAACAGATGCAACACCATGCTCTGCGTTGTATTCGGCACTTGCATTCTCGCCTGTAACATCAAGAGAAAGCTGTGCCTTTTCACTCATAATAACAAAATCCGCACTTGCTGCGTTAAGAGCGTTTGTACCAAGGCAAGTTCCGAGAACTACCGAAATCTGCGGAACCGCACCCGAAACCGCAGCAGCGCTGTTAAGAACCTGACCGCAGCCTGCAAGAAGCTCATTGCCCTGCATAAGTCTGCCGCCGACACTGTCGTAAAAACCTACAACAGGAGCGCCTGTTTTAAGTGCAAGATCATAAATCTTTTTAAGCTTTGCAGCCTGTGCCTTACTCATAGCACCGCCGCAAATGTCGCTGTTCTGTGCGAAAGCGTAAACAGGCATACCCTCAACTGTACCAAAGCCTGCAACAACCTCTGCAAAACCTTCGCCGGACTTTGCAAAAGCATCAATTTCAGTAAAGCTGTCTGCATCAAAAAATTCTGTTATTGTTTTATAAGCAGAAGTAGATGCGATTTCAGCCTTTGCCTGATTGATTTTTTCAATACTCATCTTAAACATCCTCCAATACAATGTATTGAATATGCCGACAAATAGCATAAGTCGGCATACTAATTTACCACATATATCATTATATCCTAATATTTATCAAACTACAAGGAAAAAGCAAAGCTATTTTTAAAATTTGAATATTTACAACAATGATTTTGCACAAACATTCTGATTTACTGTGCATTTTAACTTGTGATTTTATTTGATTTTTTGTCCCAAAAGTTAAGTTTTTAAGGCTTTGGATTAAATAAGCTGTTTTCCGTTTACAAACGGGTTTGAAAGCAGTTTTTTTACCTCAATTTCGGTAAGGTCACGCCAATCGCCCTGTTTCAGCATACCCATTTTTACGCCGCCGATTTGTATTCTTTTAAGTCTTGCAACCTCAAGGCCCACAGCCTCGCACATACGGCGGATTTCACGGTTCTTGCCCTCATGAAGTATCATTTCGAGTACAACTCTGCCCGGTTCCTGATGAAGTACATGCACCATTGCAGGGGCCGTCTTTACTCCGTCAAGCTCAATACCGGTTTCAAGCTTAACAAGCTGATCTTCGTCAATAGACGGACGGACTGTTACTCTGTAAATTTTATAAACGCTGTTCTTCGGGTGCATAATTTTGTTTGCCAGCTCACCGTCATTTGTGAGAATGAGCATTCCCTCCGAATCTTTGTCAAGTCTGCCAATAGGGTAAACTCTTGTGCCCACATTTTCCACAAGTTGAGCAACGCATTTTCTGCCTCTGTCATCGCTCATTGTAGTAATAAATCCTCTCGGTTTATTGAGCATAATATAGCGGTAAGACGGCTTTGCGTTGGTAAGCACACGCTTACCGTTTACAAATACCTTATCTGTCGGTCTTACCTTGTCGCCGAGTTGAGCGGTTTTGCCGTTCACTTTTACATGACCGTCAATAATCATCTGCTCTGCTTTTCTTCTTGATGCGATACCGCATTGTGATAATAACTTTTGAAGTCTTATTGGTTCATTCTTTGCCATATGTAAAAAAATCCTTTATCTTAGTCCAAATACTTTTGTTTTTATTCTGCGTATTGCTGTATTCAACAGCGGTTAAATTTGTACTTGCAAGCGTTTTGCCGTCAAGCGTGTATTCTATTCTGCCTACAATATCTCCGTCTTTCACAGGTGCATACAAGAAATTATCGGCATATGCGGTTCGTACAACATTGCTTTTCTTGTCAAGAGGCACTACAACATTTTTGCCCTTTGTACCCGTAACACCGATGCTCTCGTCATCACCGCCCGCACACGGAATTTCAAGGTAATAATCGGAATCATCGCACTCAACACAGGCAAGTTTGGAAAAGCCGTAATTATAAAGAGCTATGTGGTCATTCCAATCGTTTCTGTCATTGAGTGTAACGCAAACAAATGTAAGTCCGTCCTTTTTGGCGGAAGAAACCAAACATCTGCCTGCCGCCATTGTGTAGCCTGTTTTTCCGCCCGTACAATACTCATACATAGAGAGCAGGCGGTTATGGTTTGTATAGGTTGTTCTCTTTGACTGCGGTTCGCTGAATTCTACCGTAACGCTTTTTTGCGAAGTCAGTTTTGCAAAACTTTCGTTTTCAAGCGCATAGCTCATAAGCAAAGCCATATCGTAAGCCGTAGAATAATGATTTTCGTCATCAAGTCCGCTCGGTGTAACAAAATGTGTGTTTTTCATTCCTATTACAGCCGCCCGATTGTTCATAAGCTCGGAAAATTTTTCTGCACTGCCCGCAATAGAAATTGCCGCCGCATTTGCTGCGTCATTTCCCGATGCCATCATCATTCCTGCCGCTAAATCACTGAGTTTAACCTTTTCCCCCACTTTAAGGTACATCGAACTGCCCTCGGCTGTCATATCCTTGGTAAAAGCAACAACCTTGTCGGCAGAATCGGCATACTCAAGCGTAATGAGTGAAGTCATCAGCTTTGTGGTACTTGCAGGTTTCATTTTTTTATTTTCATTTACAGAAAAATACACTTTTCCGTCATCAACACAATAAAGCACGCAAGCCTGTGCATTTACTGCCGGCTTGTCGGTTTCCTGCGCAAATGCCGTAATCTGTGCGGTTTGCGTTAATGTCACCACAACTACAACTATAACGGAAAGTATTTTTTTCATAAGCTCGCCTCCGAACTAATTTTATGCGAAGGCTTTGCCATAAATTACACCATATCTATATCGTCCTGTGTTATTTCCGAGAAATCATCGGCATCTTTCTTCTTGCTGAACATTCCCTTTACTTTTTGAAGAACATCCGGGATCATACCCACAATGCCCTCTGCGGTACTGCCGTTGTTGTCAACGGAAACAAGTCTTACTTCTCCCTGATAAACAGTTAAAAATGCAACAGGCTGAATTGTAACGCCTGCGCCGCTGCCGCCGCCAAAGCAATCTTTATTTTCTTTTTTGGTAGGAAGATCCGAGCCGCCTGCCGCAAAACCGTAGGTTACCTTTGAAACAGGAATAATGAGCGTACCGTCGGGAGCGGTAATCGGCTCGCCGACAATAGTATTTACATCTACCATTTCCTTAATTTTGTTCATAGTAGTGTCCATAAGATTTCCAATAGGATGTTCCATAGCAATTCTCCTTTGTATTGAATAATCGTCATAACTGCACAAACAGATATGCGATAAATATCGTTAATTGTCTTTTATATTTTTAAGCTCCATAAGCATTTTTAATGCCTTAAAGCCGTGTTTTAATACTATTTTAACAAGATGTGCTATTCTTGTTTTAAATATCGCAAAAAACTCAATCTTGGTTTTAGCACCCTCCGTAAAGTCGGGAAGAATATCCACACCGTAATGCGTATATTTCATTGAACTTATAACCGCACTTGTCAGCGGATAGACAACCGAGCAAACCTTGCCGTAATTTATAGCCGTATCGGCAGCGTCTTTTCCTCCGACTTTTATGCTTAACGCAAAGCTTTTGATTATTATGTGTGCAAAAAAGTCTTTTAATACACCAGCGGCAAGCTCTGTAATCCTTGTAAAAAGATTTACAATTCCCGAAAGTCCCAACTCTTTTAAGAAGTTATCATTAGGTTTTTCCTCTTTTTTAGGAGCAGGCTTTTGCGGTTGTTCGGTTTTTTTCTTCTTTTTGGGTTTCTTTTTCTTTGGCACAGGCGGATAAAGAATAATCTTTACAAAGCCTATGCGAAGTCTGCAAAAGAATTGTTTTTTATATTGAACGCAGACCTCAATGGGAACAGCAAGAATTATTGCAAAAAACAAGACTATCCCCAGCAGTATATACAGCCAGAGCAAGGCAAAACCTCCTCCGAGTTTAGTTTATCATTTTAAAAGCAATTTTACTTAATCTTACTGATTTAATATAAATACTGCCTACTTTTTCGCCTTTGGCATCGGTAATTCGTCATACATTGCATTGAATAAACCTGTCAAAAAATCTTTATTATCAACTTCATCCACCAAAAGCATTTCCTTTGCTCCCTCATAGGGTAATTCGTAAGTTGCTGTCGGCATAAGGAAAATGGCAGAGGATACGGGTTTTACAAGTAAGCGGTCATCGTAAATACCGCCAACGATTTTGTCACGGTAGTAGAGAATGTACTCGCCCATCATTGCCCGATAGGAGATGCTGTCCAAATCGGATAGCTGTTCTAATACAAAGGTTAAATAATCTTTACTTGACGCCATAGTACACCTGCTTTCAATCATCGGTTTTGAGTTTGTCTTTGAAGGCTTCAACCATAGCGGCACTAAGTTCCTGCGAAGGAACTTTCGCCCAAATTTGCGTGGTATCAAATTCCGGG
>OHZB01000425.1_pt1 | contig 12592 bp, 10 predicted proteins | sample 1580351 | NCBI WGS metagenome assembly OHZB01 (sample SAMEA3882512, study PRJEB24775) | human gut metagenome | biome: human-associated habitat; feature: intestine environment; material: feces | place: Netherlands | collected 2009/2010 | reverse complement strand
TCTTCCTCTGTCAGTGCAGTTTTATATTTGCTGTATAATTCTCGGTTGACCATTGTATCCAACTTTCTTTCCAATCCCTGCCGAATTATTTCTTCGCTTTCATAGTTTTCCATCAGAAAATATTGCAAAAGTTGAAAGAACAACTCGTATGGGATCTGCACATTTCTGTTTTTCATCCTCTCTCCTTTCAAGGTGGCAAGATGCCCTTTTCTTAAGATATGGGCACCTTGCCATCTCCCTTTTCTATTCAGGCAGCACCCAGTACCACTGATTTCCCCGTTTTACCGAATCTACTTCCAGTTCTGACTTCGCATTTCTCAGCGTTTTTCCTTTGATTCCACGCTTCGCAGCTTCTTCTAATATTTTCTTCTGTGACATACCACCATCTGCCAGTATCTCAAGCAGAAATTCTTTTGCTTTCCGGCTTTTCTGTCCCTTGCCATCTCCATTAAGCAACTCGTCTGCACTGATATCATATTCTCCAATCCACTCAAATCCATTATCCTTATCTAATCGAAAAGCAATAGATTTTCCTTCCGGTGCTAAAGAACTTTTCGTATGGCACACCACCCTCGTTTCTGGTTCTTCCTTGATTCTGCCAACAATCAGGACACTTCTTGCTGCTGCTTGAAAGTCAATGGATCCAAGTCCACGGTAGGAAGATTTTCCGTTACTATTTTTGTTCATATGTCCGATTAAGATAATCGCACAGTGATATTTTTCTGCCAGCACTGCGATGCGCTTCATCAGCGGACGAATCTCATTTGCACGGTGCATATCAACTTCCGCTCCCAAGAATCCCTGAATTGGATCAAGCACAACCATTCTTGCTTTTGTCTGTATAATTGCCTCCTCCAGCCGGATATCTGCCATTGTCAATGGCTGGTCTGTATCATCAATGACCAGCACCTTGGAGCAGTCTGCACCTGCAGCAAGCAATCTGGGTTTTATGGTATCTCCCAAACCATCCTCTGCTGTCTGGTAAATCACATTTACAGGTACTTCTGCATTTCCTTTATCATCAGTTAATGAAACTGTCGGAAGAATTGCTTCTCCTCTGGTCAGTTTTGCAATGATCTGAAGTACCATTGTAGTCTTTCCTTCTCCCGGATCTCCTTGGATAATCGTTACTTTCCCATATGGGATAAACGGATAGAGCAGCCATTCAATCTGTTCAACTTCTACCTTATCCATGTTGATAAGCTTCAATTTCGGCTCCATTCTTTTCTGTACTGTTTTCTTTGCTTCTGTTACTTTGTTTTCCATCAGTTCCTCCATATTTTCCCGTTGAAAGAAAGAATGGATTTTGATAGAATACTCATAGAAACATTTTGGAAGAGTATTCTACCAAATCCCTGCCTTTAGGTGTTTGCCGACACTTAAAGGCTTTTTTATTCCGCTTTCATTCCAGCCATTGTTATTGTGATAAGCCGAATCACTTCCAATAAATCCTCCGGCACATCTTCTCCCTTTTTCAGACGTTTCAGCTCACTCAGTACCTTTTCAAGTTCCTTCTTCAAAGCTTTATACACCCTGGGATTTCCTGTAACCACAACTTCTTTTTCCTGCAGTCTTCGGATAATATATTCTTGTTTAGTTAATCCCGATAGCCGTACTGCCGTCTCCAGAAGTTCATCTTCTTCCGGTGACATCCGAAATGCTACAACTTTATTTCTCCAACGTCCCTGCTGATCCAGACATTTAGCCGACATTTGCAAGTTCTCCTTCCACTTCATTTAATTCTTCTTCCATATTTTCCGCATCCAGCTGCTCTGCCATGTCCTGCTGTACCGACGGAAACAGATGTGCATACCGGTAAGTAATCTTTTCTGCTGAATGTCCAACCCTTTTTCCGATTGCTAGTGCGGTATACCCCATATTGATCAACAGGGATACATGACTATGCCTGAGATCATGAACTCTGATTTTCTTTACCCCACTCGCTTTGCAGCCTCTTTCCATTTCGTGATTCAGATAATATTTTGTTACCGGAAAAATGCGGTCGTCAGGCTTTAAACTGTAATATAATTTCAGGCAGTCCTGCATTTCATCACACAGAAACTGTGGCATTATGACTGTCCGTACACTGTTCTTTGTCTTTGGCGTACTAATTACATCTTCTCCTTTCAAACGCTGATAGGACTTATTGATCCGAAGCGTTTTCTTTTTGAAATTAAAATCTGCTGGTGTTAAAGCAAGCAGCTCGCCCGAACGAATTCCACACCAGTAAAGCAGTTGAAAAGCATAGTAGGAAAGAGGTTTGTCCATCATTTCTTCTGCAAATCGCTTATACTCCTCTTTTGTCCAGAACAACATTTCCTTGCCTTCTTCTTCTCCCAGTGCCCCAGCTTTTCTTGCCGGATTAGTGCTAAGATCGTAATATTTCACTGCATGATTAAAAATAGTGCTTAATTGTCCATGTATCGTTTTCAGATACGTTGGCGAAAGCGGTTTTCCTGTTTTTGTTTTCAGTTTTCTCATCTGGTTATGCCAGTCCATCACATCTTTAACTGTAATTTCCGATACTTTCCGCTGTCCTAGATAAGGCAGAATCTTTTTCTGGATAATATTTTCTTTGGTAAGCCAGGTACTCTGTTTCAGAGATGGTCTTACATCCTCTTCATACAAAGCACAGAAACTTTCCATTGTCATATCCAGACTTGCTTTTTTCTGCAGCTTAAACTGTAATTCCCAGTCCGCTGCCTCTTTTCTTGTAGCAAATCCTCTTTTACATTTTTGCTTTCTTGCACCTGTCCAGTCCTGATAGCGGATCATTACATACCAGGTGCCATTGTCATTCTTGTAAATTGCCATTCCTAATTCCTCCCATCATTCGATCTTGTTCCATAGAACTGCTCATAAAAATACTTCCGGTCAACTTTTCCTGCGATTGTCTGGCATCCCATTGCCTGCAATTCCCTGTTTAGCCTTTTCATCAGCTTGTATGCGTAGGATTCCGATACTTCCAGGACTTCCATGACCTCTTTCACATTCATAAACATTTTACTCATAGAAAATTTCTCCTTTCTTTTTACTATACTATTTTGTATTGGTTGAATTATACTATACTATTCTGTATGGGTCAAGTACTTTCAATACATTTACCCATACTTTTTTGTATGGATTTTCTTGTCTCTACCATTTGGATATGCTATACTCAACCTATCAAGAAAAAGACAGGAGATATAGCATATGGCAATAGGCGAAAGAATCCACCATTTCAGACTTCTGCGTGGTTTCACGCAGAAATATTTGGGTCAACAGCTGGGATTCAGTGATTCACAGGCTGATGTCCGCATTGCACAGTATGAAAAAGGGGCACGCAGTCCAAAAGAAAAATATCTGAACGCATTGGCTGATATTTTTGAAGTATCCCCTCATGCTCTTGCTGTCCCGGATATTGACAGTTACGTTGGACTGATGCATACCTTATTTACCTTAGAAGACCTTTACGGACTTCACATTGATGAGATTGACGGAGAACTTTGTCTCCGGCTGGACAAGGCCAAGGGAACCACCTACCTTTCCATGTTCGATATGTTCCATGCGTGGCAGGAACAGGCAGAAAAACTCAAATCCGGCGAGATCACTCAGGAAGAATATGATCAGTGGCGTTACAACTATCCAAAAAACGCAAAATAAAAGCCGACGAAAAAAGGCCTTACCAAATTGATTTCACTCAATTCAGTAAGACCTTTTTTGTCGGTTTCACACATATTACCTGATAACCACAAGATTTCGGATAAACAATGCCAAAATCTCTCGTGTTATCATTTTGTTATCAAATAGAACTTTATCTGCCCGGAAACGCCCTGTTTATAAGGCTTTCCAGAAATTTTTAATTATTCAAACTCAATCGTACCCGGCGGCTTGCTGGTCAGGTCATAGAATACGCGGTTAACGCCCTTAACTTCGTTAATAATGCGGTTCATAACCTTATTCAGTACTGCATACGGAATCTCAGCAGATTCAGCTGTCATGAAGTCGATGGTCTTCACTGCGCGGAGCGCTACAGCGTAATCATAAGTTCTGAAGTCACCCATAACGCCTACACTTCGCATATTTGTCAGTGCTGCAAAGTACTGGTTCGGCATCCATGAAGGATCTTCACCATGTTCTTTCTTATACTCAGCTGCAGCATTGTCTACCTCTTCACGATAAATGAAATCTGCATCCTGTACAATACGAACCTTCTCTGCAGTAACTTCACCGATAATACGGATTCCAAGTCCCGGTCCCGGGAATGGCTGACGGAATACCAGTCTCTCCGGAATTCCAAGCTCCAGACCTGCTTTACGAACCTCATCCTTGAAAAGATCACGAAGCGGCTCAATGATTTCTTTAAAATCAACGAAATCCGGAAGTCCGCCTACATTGTGGTGAGATTTGATCACTGCGGACTCTCCGCCCAGACCACTCTCTACAACGTCCGGATAAATAGTTCCCTGTGCCAGGAAATCTACCGCACCAATCTTCTTGGCCTCTTCTTCAAAAATACGGATAAATTCTTCACCGATGATCTTACGTTTTGCTTCAGGCTCTGTAACACCTGCCAGCTTGTCATAATATCTCTGCTGTGCATTGACGCGGATAAAGTTCAGGTCAAACTGACCGTTTGGTCCGAATACACCCTCAACCTCATCTCCCTCATCTTTACGAAGAAGACCATGATCTACAAATACACAGGTAAGCTGCTTGCCGATTGCTCTGGAAAGAAGTCCTGCTGCAACGGAAGAGTCAACACCACCTGACAGGGCAAGGAGAACTTTTCCATCCCCGACCTTCTCGCGGATTTCTCTGATAGTGTGCTCAACAAAGGCATCCATTTTCCAGTCTCCGGCACATCCGCATACACCAAGTACGAAGTTGGAAAGCATCTTCTTTCCTTCTACTGTATGAAGCACTTCCGGATGGAACTGGATCGCATACAGCTTCTTCTCCTCATTCTGTGCAGTTGCTACCGGACAGTCTGCTGTGTGAGCAGCAATCTCAAATCCTGGTGCAACCTGGGAAATGTAATCTGTGTGGCTCATCCAGCAGATTGTTTTATCAGATACGTCTTTGAAGATTTTGGAATCTGTCTTATCTACCAGAACCTCTGTCTTTCCATATTCGCTCACATCTGCTTTCTCAACTTTTCCGCCCAGAACATGCATCATAAGCTGTGCGCCATAGCAAAGTCCCAGAACAGGAATACCAAGCTCAAATAATTCTTTATTGCATGTAGGTGAATCTGCCTCATAGCAGCTGTTCGGACCACCGGTAAGGATGATTCCCTTAGGATTCATTGCCTTGATTTTCTCAAGATCGGTCTTGTATGAATAGATTTCGCAGTATACGTTACATTCTCTCACACGTCTGGCAACCAGCTGATTGTACTGACCACCGAAATCCAGTACGACGACTGTTTCTCTTTTCATGTTTTCCTCCTTGTTTCTCATTATTTGTAACTGTAAAGATATTGAACCGTTACCATTGAATTTTATTATAAATTACAGTTCGGATTTTTACAATGCTTATTTTCAGTTTTCCACCTTGTGTTTTCTTCCTGCCAGTTTATAAGTTTTTTAGAATTTAATCACATTTTTTTCAACAGTCCATCACATTTTACTCACAAATTCCCTGTATATTAATAAGCAAATAAAGCAAATGCTTTACAAACAGGTTGCAAATGCTTTTTCACATAGATTTTTAACTTTTTTCTTTTTCATACTTATGCCGGACCGTAAGGTCCGGCCCTCCTTCTTTTTACAGACCTTTTCAGGTCTTTTTCTTTTTTTATAAGTTTTTTAGAATTTAATCACAATTTCTTCAACAGTCCATCACATTTTGCACACATTTTCCCTGTATATTAATAAGCAAATAAAGCAAACGCTTTATTTATAATAAAACTTTTTCTTTTTCATACTTGCCGGATCGCAAGATCCGGCACTCCTTCTTTTAAAATGTGAAATCCCGCTCACAGTAAGACACAACTGTGAGCGGGATTTTTGTGTTACCGCAGAGAACTAGTGTGCCGACAAGTTGATTCTTGAAACAATCTTGCAGGATAAATTTTCTTATTTCAAGGCGGAGGAAGGAGGCGTAGCGGTGGCTACGGCGACCGACGACAACGCGGAAATAAGAAATTTAGACGCAAGATTGTTCGAGAAATCAACTTGTTGGCACACTAGCTTGATTCGGTTAAATTCCCATTGTAAGAATCTCCATCAGTACCCCAAGCAATGACGGATTCAAATTCATGGATACCAGAACTGGCACTGCCTCTGTGCCCAGCTCTTTCACTACTTTATAAACCTCTGTCTTCTGTGCATAGGTAATCTGTGCTTTTTCCAGAATCTCATAGACCTCTTCTGCATAATCTCTCTGATAAACAGCTGCATCTGCCGCAAAAGTAACCTTCACCTGTGCATCTGCCGGCACATCCTTGAGGATCACTATTGTTCCATGAAGCTTCTTATCCTCTGCGAACTCTGCATCCTTATATACCTGTCCGTTTACAGTAACCTCCTGCGGTTTGTCCTGAATGTTGCAGAAGCGGATCTTCCAGGAACGTTTCTGCGGGATCACTGCTGTATTTCCCTGTGCAGCTTCTACAATAAATACTGTTCCATTCTCATCTGCAGTCTTCGTCATTCTGGTGGATACCCAATTCTCATCCAGGTCTTCCGGTGTGTCCCCACCGTCTTCCCAAAGTACAAATTCTCCTGATTCTCCAGGATATACAAGTACTTCCAGTTTCTCAGGATTCTCAATGGAATTATCATATCCTTCCATGTCCTTCAGTGGAATGATGCTGCCTTCACGCACAAGTACCGGCATCTCATAAATATCTCTCCAGAGATCCACTTTTCTGCCGCCCTTATATGCTCTTCCGTTAAAGAAATCATACCAGATTCCCTGCGGAATCCATGTCTTTGCGCCTGCAAGTCCTGTTACCGGATCCAGCTTATCTGTGATTGGAGATACCATCATCTCTGTGCCGAAATAATAGTTGTTCGGTACTTCATAGGTTTCCTCACGCTCCGGCTCCAGATAATACATCGGCTGTACCAGCGGCAGTCCCGCTCTGCTTGCACGACGGTTCATGGTGTAAAGATACGGAACTAGCTTATGACGCAGTTTCAGGAAATTCTTCATTACTGTTTCTACAATCTGGTTGTATTTCCACGGTTCTTTTCCATTAAACGGGTTATCTGTGCTGTGCAGACGATTCATTGGTGAAAAGACTCCAAGCTGTACCCACCTTGCAGTGAGCTCGTCGTCTCTGTATCCAAACATATGTCCACCGATATCATGACTCCACCATCCAAAACCGATGTTGCTGGCATTTGCTGTGAAATATGGCTGGAATTTCAGACTCTCCCAGGTAATGAACGTATCACCGGAAAAACCAACCGGGTATCTGTGGCTTCCTGGACCTGCATATCTTGAGAAAGTCAGCGCACGTTTTCCTTTCCACTTGCTGTCCAGATAGTGATAGTGGTTCAGCATCCAGAGCGGATCCAGTCCCGGAACCTTGGTTACAGTTCCCTGCTGCCAGTCAAGCCACCAGAAGTCTACTCCCTCTTCTTCCATCGGATGATGCAGTTCCTCAAAATATGTCTCAATGAATTTCGGATCTGTCATATCAAAAAGTACCGGTTCCTTACTTGCAGGATCAATTCCCATCTTCTCTGCAACTCTCGGATAGGCTTCTTCATAAGCACGCACTCCATCTGCCGGATGTACGTTCAGTGTGATCTTATATCCATGTTTGTGCAGCCAGTCCATAAATTCAGGCGGATTTGGGAAAAACTTCTTATTCCAGGTATATCCTGTCCATCCGCTTCCATATACAGGAGGTACATCCTCTACCAGATGCCAGTCCATATCTACAACTGCAACAGAAAATGGCACTTCTTCTTTCTCAAAACGCTCTACCAGTTCTTTGTACTCTGTCTCTGTGTATTTGTGATATCTGCTCCACCAGTTTCCGAACGTATATCTTGGAAGCAGAGGTGTTTTTCCACATAATCTGTAAAAATCCTGCAGACATTCCACATATCTGTGACCATATCCAAAGAAATAAAAGTCTGCTCTGTTTCCCTGACGTGGCTCTACCATTCCATCTTCGCCCATAGCCATTGTGTGGGAATCATCCAGCACTGAAAAACCGTTTCTGGACATAATTCCATGACTCAGCGGAATCTCACCGTCTGCTTCATCCAGGGTTCTGGCTGTTCCCAGCAGATCTTTTGGTTCATCACCATAATGCCACACGCGCTCGCTGGCTTTTCCACCCGCTACACGTATCATCAGACCGCTTGGAGAAAATTTCTGCCTGTCATAGTGGATTTCCAGGTCTTTGGTGTAAATATGTAATTCCTCACCGCCATCGCTCACCCTGAATTCCGGCACCGGGAAATCACGATTGCATACCATCTGTGTTGCTCTGTCCTCAAATCCTCCGTCTTCGCTGTACTCAAAACGGATCAGGGCAGTTGTCAGCATTGTAATCCTGAAATGATCGCCCACGATCACAGCTTCCTTTCTGCATACAGGATTACCTTCCAGCACAAATTTCTTTAAGTTCATAAAAGCTTTTCCTCCTTTACATCAACAACAGTTGTAACAGCTGCTTTTATGTCTATTTTAATCTTCTGCAGTCTGATTGACAACGCCTTTTTTCAGCTACTGAACATTTATATGACATATACTTGTGATATTATTTTCTAGAACGTGTCTGAAAAATGCTTTACGCAAGATGTGCGTCACAATTTGCAGGAGATTTTGGGAATGATTTTCCAAACACACTCTAAAGCAGCTGCCGAAGAGGACGAATGATAATCCTGAGCACGCCGTAGTATAACTTCTTTTTCCGATTCAACACTTTCCCCTGGTACTTTGCGCCTTCGGTTTCCTGACCGTTTGCAAGTACCTCTTTGCTTTTTTCCATATAATCTGATTCTGTTTCGTGAATCTGCTGATTCAGTTTTTCGCTGTCAATTACCAGCATCAGTTCCGTATCCAGATAAGTACTTCGCATATCCAGATTATAGGAACCTACTACTGACAGACGGTCATTTATCAGCACAGCTTTTGTATGAACCGGATAATCATTCATCAGTTCATACACATCTGCCCCTGTTTCCAGAATTTTCTTTTTCTGATTAAGATAATCTGTACAGCCCCATGGATTAGAGCCTTTTTCCACTGCATTCAGCACGATCTGAAGCTTTGCATGATCTGAAATCCCCTGCAATACATCATACATGTAACCATTACAGATCACATAAGGAGTCTGTATTATTACATGATCTGCATTTTCAGTAAGATACTGAATTGTCTGGAGAACCTGCGGTGTTTTTCGTCCCGCCTCAATTCCATTATTGATCAGAGTGATCTTGTTTGCTTCTATCGTATCCTTTTCCCATGCACTGTAGGTTTCTATATCATTGTACCTTTTCAGCAGAGATATGTAAATTTCTTCCATGTGCCGGTATGCATCCGTATATCTGGAAGATTGTTTGCCGTTTTTAATGCTCACACAGCTTTCCTTCCATATTTTATGGAAATAATCCTCAAGCTGGTTCAGAGACTCTCCCTGTCCTTCTGATGTATCATACACCAGGATATCTCTGTCTTCATTAATGCCTTTTGTCTGATCCCCCAGAAAGATATCATTGCTGTTGCGTCCGCCCAGCAGATACATTTTCTCATCCACGATCAGATATTTATCATGCATGCGATAATTCACCTTAAACAGATTGACCGGTGTCACCGGATTGTAAACTCCCACTTCCACATTCTCATATGATGCCAGAGCCTGGAAATCGCTGCTTCCAGCCAGAAACAGTTGCTGATAAATTCCATCGATCAATAACTGAATCTTCACACCTCTTGCCGCAGCGCAATTCAATGCGGCAAGAATTTTAGTGCCATTATCATCCGCGCGTAAGTCAAAGGTAGACAGTACAATGCTCTCCTTCGCAGTGCCAATCATACGAAGCCTCCACAAAAGTGCCTCTTCATTATCGTCAATGCAGCAAATCCTTTCTACGCCTGCTGTCTCTGATGTAAATTCTGTCTTTCTCAGACTTTCCACATATGTTTCGTCCGGTTTCCTGCAAAAAAGAGGTGAAAGTATATTTACCAGCACCACGATCAGCAGGAAAAGGCAAAATATTTTTCCTGTTCTTTTTAGTATTTTTTTCATTCGATACCGTAACCTCCTTTGACCAGACCGGAACCCAGATATTTGACTTATTCCTCTTCTTTCGACAATACACTGAGTATAGAGTATAACATAATCAGAAGCCATAGTGCATCTTTTGATACGAAAAGCGTTAAAATCTTTTCACAAACCCTTTTCTTTTTCTTGCAATGTCTTATATGTTTCCGACTTATAAAAATTCAATGTCATCAACTCTTTCCAACAGGGAGGGATTTCAATGTTATCAGGATGGTTTGTATAAAGTGTGATGACTGGTTATAAAGAGAGTTTATCTGCATCTTGCACAGCAGTCTTCTCTCCTGCATGAAGATATTTACCAGCTTGACCCTGTGTTCTTTAAGCGGTATCAGTAGCATAAAATACTTTTACGCCCTTGTGGAACTTTCTCCGCAGGGGCGTAAATACTTCATTTCTCTCTATTTCCCAGACACCTTTATTTTTCACTTTTCCGTAAAACATAAAAAACACCGTCCCCGCGGCAATCGCATTGTCCGCAAAAACAGTGTTCTTAGTGCGCCTTCAGGGGTTCGAACCCTGGACACCCTGATTAAGAGTCAGGTGCTCTACCAACTGAGCTAAAAGCGCATATTCTTTTGTTTTTCTCTGTGTTGAAGTTTTGCATCACCCTCAACGCAAGTGATATTATATATAATAGTCGTTTAAATGTCAATAGGTTTTTTCAAAAAAAATCAGATTTTTTTCTATTTCATTTATTTTTCCTTTTTTTCGTCGTTTTGGGACATTTTGTTAAGTGTTTTATTGACCTCTTCTGCGGATTTCCGCAGGCGGCTGAAGGTATTATCAAAGTTTTTGTGTTCATAGCGGAATTGTAGCATTTTATTATGGAAAGAACTTTTTCGTTTCACCAGCTGACTCCTTCGGGGCGCGAAGCGCCCCGAAATTTTCTTATACTATAATATGCACTGCCAGCCACAACAGATAGTCAAATGGATAATCGCAATCCACTTCACTATGGAATCGCTATAAACCAGATAATTGCTCTGCTGTTTTATCTGTGATACTCTCTGGAAATCACCATCTTACAGATTGGATTTCCCATAGAAGAAAATTTCTCTTCATATTCTGTCATAACATTTCCCTGTACCATCTCTTCATTATGATGCAGATCAAAGGTAGAAGCTTCCAGATTCCATCCGGCTTCCTCCACTTCTTCCAGGGAAAATTCAAACAGTTCCTTATTATCTGTCTTAAATTCCACTTTTCCATCCTGAACCAGAATCTGGTCGTAACGTGCCAGGAATTCTCTGGATGTCAGGCGACGTTTTGCATGGCGGGCTTTTGGCCATGGATCGGAAAAGTTCAGATAAATCTTATCTACTTCACCTTTCTCAAAGATTTCCGGCAGAAGTCTGGCATCCACTCTCATAAAAAATAAATTAGAATAAACCTCTCCATTCTCCTCCAGTTCCTCCCTCTTCTGCAATGCGCGAAGAAGAACGCTGTCATACATCTCAATTCCTATATAATTGATATCCGGATGCAGCCGGGCCAGATCCATAAGAAATCTTCCTTTTCCCATCCCTACTTCAATATGAAGAGGCTGCTTTTTCGCAAAAACCTCCCCCCAGTGTCCTTTCTTTGTCTGTGGCTCCTGCACCACATAAGGGCTCTCCAGAATTGCATCCTGAGCTCCCGGAATATTTCTTAATCTCATAAAAATCTCCTGTTCCTTTTCTTATATCTCCAGAGCGTGTTTGAAAAATGCTTTACGCAAGATGTGCGTGCAATTTCCTGCCACCAATAAACTACCATACCATACTCCTAACGTCAATTACATCCCGGACAGATATTCGCAGGAGATTTCTTTAACTTGTCTAAAAAATAACAATTTTTTTATTTCTGAAAAAAATTTAGATGGTTTTTTTAAACAAAAGGGTGTATGATATCTAACAGATATTACTATTTTGTGCATAGTAAATCTGGTTTTTTTGTAAAATTTCGACAACTAAGGAGGTTGAAGATGGAGCAGATACTTAACAAATTATCTGAAATCGAGCTTACAGCCCAACGCATCATGGAAGACTGCGACCGGCAAAAGCAACAGCTTTCTGAAGAGGCAGAACAGAAATGTAAAAATTATGACGAGCAGCTGGAGACCCGGACAGCAGAGCAGATTCGACGGATCCGTCAGCAACTGGAAGAAGAAAAAGATTCTCGCCTGGCACAGTTACGTGCAGACACAGACGCTACCTTTTCTTCACTGGATGCTCATTACGAACAGCAGCACTCACAACTTTCCAGAGAATTGTTTGAGAAAATACTGACTATGTAAAGATCTGTCTCAAACGCTAGAGCGTGTCTGAAAAAGGCTTTCTGCAAGATGTGCGTCACAATTTGCGGGAATGATTTTTCAAA